>OODA01000508.1_pt1 | contig 22339 bp, 14 predicted proteins | sample 1671341 | NCBI WGS metagenome assembly OODA01 (sample SAMN06348147, study PRJEB24527) | human gut metagenome | biome: human gut; feature: ankylosing spondylitis patient; material: feces | host: Homo sapiens | place: China | collected 2015-10 | reverse complement strand
AGGCCGAGGACTGCTACAAGGCCGAGTATGCCCGCCGCCATCTGGGCGAGTGCTATGAGGGCATCATCTCCGGCGTGACCCAGCGCGGCCTGTTCATCGAACTGGAGAACGGCGTGGAGGGCTTCGTGCCCGCTTCCAGCCTGACCCCCACCGGCACCATGCTCACCGAGGGCATCCGCCTGTCTGACCCGGTCTCCGGCAAGAACTGGAACCTGGGCGACAGCATGATGATCACCATCGTCCGCGCCGACGTCAACCTCGGCAAGATCGATTTTGAGGTCGCCCCGGAGGCAAAACAGTAACCCGAATTGATTTCATCCGCTCCCGTCTTCTGTCACCGGAAGGCGGGAGTTTTTTTGCGCTTCACACTTTCGCCATATTTCCGACAAAGGTTGGGTTTTGCATAAAGTTTATACACTGGTCATCTTTTGTATGTTGTTCTGTCACAGGGGATGGGATATACTAAGCACAACGAAAGGGCGAGCGGGAATGCCGCCCGGAAAGAACCAAAACTTCAGGAGGTCTGCGTTATGTATTATTCCAGTGGCAACTACGAGGCGTTTGCACACCCCAAAAAGCCGGAAGGCGTTGACAATAAATCGGCCTATATCATCGGTTCGGGTCTGGCGGCACTGACCGCTGCCTGTTATCTGGTCCGCGACGGCCAGATGCAGGGCGACCACATCCATGTGATCGAGAAGGACCCGCTGCCCGGCGGTGCCTGCGACGGCTACAAGTACGACATCGGCTATGTGATGCGCGGCGGCCGCGAGATGGACAACCACTTCGAGGTCATGTGGGATCTGCTGCGCTCCATCCCGTCTCTGGAGACGGAGGGGGCCAGCGTTCTGGATGAGTATTACTGGCTGAACAAGGAAGACCCCAACAAGTCCCTCTGCCGTGCCACCGAAAAGCGCGGCCAGGATGCCCACACCGACGGCAAGTTCGGCATCTCCGACCGGGGCGCGATGGAGATCATGAAGCTCTTCTTCACCCCGGACGAGCAGCTGCAGGATAAGAAAATCACCGACATCTTCGACGACGAGGTCTTCCGCTCCAACTTCTGGATGTACTGGCGCACCATGTTCGCGTTCGAGAACTGGCACAGCGCACTGGAGATGAAGCTCTACCTCAAGCGCTATATCCACCACATCGGCGGTCTGCCCGACTTCACTGCCCTGCGCTTTACCCGCTACAACCAGTATGAGTCCATCATCCTGCCCATGGTCACCTACCTGAAGGACCACGGCGTGGAGTTCCGGTATGAGACCAAGGTCACCGACGTCCGCTTCCGGATCGAGGGCGGCAAAAAGCAGGCCAGTTCCATCACGGTGGAGCACAAGGGCGAGGAGAAGGTGCTGCCGCTGACCGAGAACGACCTGCTCTTCATCACCAACGGCGGCTGCGTCGAGAGCTGCACCATCGGCGCACAGGACAAGGCAGCCGGTTTCGACCCCACCATCAAGCCGGGCAACGGCTGGGATCTGTGGAAGAAGATCGCCGCACAGGACCCCTCCTTCGGCCATCCGGAGAAGTTCTGCTCGCAGCCGGAACTGTCCAACTGGGAGAGTGCCACCATCACCACTCTGGACGACAAGATCCCACAGTATATCAAGAAGATCTGCAAGCGCGACCCCTTCACCGGCCATACCGTCACCGGCGGCATCGTCACGGTCAAGGATTCCAGCTGGCTGCTCAGCTGGACACTGAACCGCCAGCAGCAGTTCCGTGACCAGCCCAAGAACCAGCTCTGCGTCTGGGTCTACGGCCTGTTCAGCGACAAGCCCGGCGACTACGTGAAGAAGCCCATGCGCGACTGCACCGGCCGTGAGATCTGCATGGAGTGGCTGTACCATCTGGGCGTTCCCACCGAGGACATCGCCGAGCTGGCCGACCACAGCGCCAACACCGTGCCGGTCATGATGCCGTATATCGACGCCTTCTTCATGCCGCGCGCCTTCGGCGACCGCCCCGACATCGTGCCGAAGGGTGCTGTCAACTTTGCCTTCCTGGGCCAGTTTGCCGAGACCGGCCGCGACACCATCTTCACCACCGAGTATTCGATGCGCACTGGCATGGAGGCTGTTTACACCCTGCTGGACATCGACCGCGGTGTGCCGGAGGTCTGGGGCAGCACCTATGATGTCCGTTGCCTGATCGACGCCACCGTCAAGCTCCGCGACGGCAAGAAGCTGACCGATATGGACCTGCCCTTCATCCAGAGGGTGGCCCTCAAGGAAGTGCTCAAGAAGATCGAGGGCACCGACCTTGAAAAGTTCCTCAAGGAGTACAACGCCATTTAAGGCGTTTTCTCAAACGTCTCCTCCGATCCAGTTTGGACCTCCCCCTGAATGCGGCCGGGCTCTGCACCCTGAGACAGGATGCAGGGCCCGGCCATTTTTCGTATGATTTTACGGAAAATTTCCAAAATAGTATGACTTTCGTGAAAAGGATTTGCGCGGATTTTACAGTTTTCTCTTGCCCGGAGCGGCATTCTGTGATATGCTTAATCCAGAAATGCAGACCTCGCTGCGGCTGCGCTGCATACCACGGCTCCCCGTTGGGGAGCTTTTGTGCGGGCGGCGGCAGAGAGGCCGCAAAAAAGAGAGTACCGTAAATTGAAGGAGGTCATTTCCTGTGAAACAGTTCATTTCCCGCCGCAGCTTCCTCAAGGCTGCCGGAGCTGCCACTGCACTGACCGCAGTCTCCCTCGGCGCACCCGCCGCATCGGCCGAAGAGACCAATTGCTTCCTGGGCGAAAAGTCGGCTGTTACCATCCTCTACACCAACGATGTGCACACCTACATCGACAAAAAATCCCCCGAACTGACCTATGCCGGCATCGCTGCACTGAAGCAGAGCTATGTGGACGCTGGCCAGAACGTTCTGCTGGTGGACGCCGGCGACCACATCCAGGGCACGGCCTATGGCTCCATGGATGACGGCGAGACCATCATCAGGCTGATGAGCGAGGCCGGTTACGACCTGGCCACCCCCGGCAACCATGAGTTCGACTACGGCATGGCCCGCGCAAAGGCAGCCATGAAGGAAGCCGCTTTCCCCTATGTTTCCTGCAACTGGGTGGACCTGCGCACCGGCCTGAAGGTGCTGCCCAGCATCAAGATCTTCACCATCGGCGGCGCGCGCATCGCATTTGTGGGCGTTACCACCCCGGAGACCTTTACCAAGTCCACCCCGGCCTACTTCATGAACGCCAGCCAGACCAAGTACATCTATGACATCCTCGGCGGCGACGATGGCCAGAAGCTGTACAAGGCCGTCCAGAAGGCCATCGACAAGGCAAAGCTGCTGGGTGCGACAACCATCATTGGTCTGGGCCATCTGGGCGTAGACCCCTCGTCCGCCCCCTGGACCAGCGAAGAGGTCATCGCACACACCACCGGTTTCGATGCCTTCATCGACGGCCATTCGCACACCGTGATGGAGAATAAGCAGGTGACCGATGCTTCCGGCAAGGCCGTCACCCTGACCCAGACCGGCTCCTACTTCAAGAATGTCGGCAAGATGACCATCGGTGCCGATGGCTCCATCACCACCGAGCTGCTGCCCAGCTACGATGGCGCAGACGCCGCCGTGGCCGCTGCTACCAGCGAGTGGGTGAGCGCAGTGGACGACATGCTGGGCGAGGAGATCGCCGTGGGCGATTCCAAGTTCTACATCACCGACCCCGCCACCGGCAAGCGCCGCATCCGCTCCGGCGAGACCAACCTGGGCGACTTCGTGGCCGACGGCATCTATGCCTACTTTAATGAGATCGAAGACCTCCACTGCGACATCGCCATCATGAACGGCGGCGGCATCCGTGCAAATGTGGACGCAGGCCCCTGGAGCTTCAAGACCTGCAAGACCGTCAGCCCCTTCGGCAATGTGGCCTGCCTGATGTCCGTCACCGGCCAGCAGATCCTGGACGCCCTCGAATTTGGTGCCCGCTTCGCCGGTGCCGAGGGCAGGGAGAACGGCGGTTTCCTGCAGGTCGCCGGTGCCAAGTATGAGATCCACGCCATGGTTCCCAACACCGTCCAGACCGACGACAAGAATGTCTGGATCGGCAGTGCTGCCACTCCGCGTGTTACGAATGTGGAGATCTACGACAAGACCACCGGCACATACAAGCCTCTGGACCCGAACGCCACCTATGCGCTGGCCGGTATGAACTACACCCTGCGCAACCTGGGCGACGGCTTCGCCATGTTCGACGGCGCAGAGCTGATCAAGGACTATGTCTCGGAGGATTACCTCGTCATGTCCAGCTACGCAGCCATGTTCGGCGGCGTGGATGCAAACGGTCTGCCGCACCTTTCCAGTGCCAACAGCCCGCTGGCCGATTACCCCGGCTATCTGCTCAACTACGAAGATCCCTACGGCGCAGGCCGCATCCAGATGATCTGGTAATGCCCTGAACCGAGAGAGACCGCTGTGCTCCTTCCGTGATCGACGGGGCCAGCGGTCTCTTTTTGTGCCCGGCGGAACAGACCGAGCGCGGGAACGCGCTGCGCTGGTTCGGGGAATTGCATAGATTCCGGGAGCGTTCCTTGTGAGCAATGCTGAAATTCAGAACAGCACAGGTTGTTCGCTTGCGAACGATCGGGCCGTGGGGTATAATAAAAAAGAACAAGTGATATATCAGCTGCGCATTCCCGCGCACGAAAAAGGAGAAACAAGATGGAGATTCGATACACCAGCGCTGCCCAGTGGGTCGATGCCCGCGACGGTGTCATTCCGGCACCCTATGCTCTGGAAGCGGGGGAGAGCATCACCGATCGTTACCTGGAGCCGGTGATCTTCCACAACGAAAACGGCCCCGACATCGGCGTGACCACCTGCGGCGTCATCGTCAGGGACGGCCTGTACTTCAAGGATATGGACAACAGCGGCGAGCTGGCCCCTTATAAGGACTGGCGGCTCAGCCCCGAAGAGCGCGCAAAGGATATGGTGGCCCATCTGCGCCTGGACCAGCAGGCTGGCCTTGTGCTGAACGCCCTGTTCAATACCCCGGTGGCCCCCACCCGTGCTGCGGCCACCGGGGCCGACGGCAAGCTGGAAATGTCCAAGATCTTCAAGCGCCACGACCCGGACGAGAAGCCCCGTCCCAGCCCCCTGCCCGGCATGGCCATGATCTTTGACGACACCGATGTGACGGACCGCCACATCACGGCGGGCGTTTACCGCGGCGATATGCGCTGCGAGGCAGGAATGGTGGCCCTGTATCACAACGCAGGCACCCAGATGCTGGAATACGAAGCCTGCAAGGGCGGCGTGGCGATCCCGTACTCTCTGCACACCAACCCCATCAACATCGGCTACCCGGACTCTCTGGGCATCGGTGCAGCGGTGCTGGGAGACGGCAACGCAGATTTCGTCTATGAAATGGCCGACACGGACCGGAAGATGATGAAGGCCGAGGGCCTGCACATCATGTACGGCCCGCAGGTGGACGTGGCCACTGACCCCCGCTGGCCCCGCACCAACGGCACCTACGGCGAGCGCACCGATGTGACCAGCGACATCACCGAAGCCCTCATCAAGGGCTACCAGAACGGCGACGACGGCCTGAACGAGGGTTCAGTCGTCCTGACGGTCAAGCACTTCCCCGGCGATGCCCCCTCCGAGAACGGCTTCGAGCCGCATGTGCCCATCGGTCAGTGGCGCATCTACCGCACCCCCGGCTCGATGGAAAAGTACCATCTGCCCCCGTTCCAGCGCGCCTTCGACCACAAGGCGTCCTCCATCATGCCGGACTACTCCCGCATCGCCGCCGATGGCCGCGCCGTGCCCCAGACCTACCGGGGCGAGGTGACCAGCACCGAGGCGGTGCCCAGCGCATACAGCAAGGAGCTGCTCACCGATCTGGCCCGCAACAAGATGGGCTTTGACGGCTACATCAACTCCGACTCCGGCATCACCACCGTGCAGATCTACGGCGTGGAGGACCTGACGGTGCCCCAGCGCTACGCCAAGGCCATTTCCGCCGGTACCGATGTCATCGGCGGCAACACCGACCCGGAGAACATCATCAAGGCGGTGGAGGACGGTCTGCTGCCCAAGGCCGACCTCGACCGCGCCAGCTACAACCGTCTGCTGAGCCTGTTCCGCACCAAGCGTGTGGACAACCCCTATCTGGACCCCGACCAGGCCGACCAGGCCCGGCAGGACAACTTCGATGGTGCCAAGAAGAAGGCCTACGAAGCCAACCAGAAGGCCGTCGTTCTGGTCAAGAACCACGGCGGTGTTCTGCCGCTGGCCAAAGAGAAGAAAGTCTGCATCGTCACCTTCAAGGGCGTGGACTCCGGCTTTGCCAAAATGGCACAGGCCATGGGTGCCGGTCTGGGCTCTGCCGATGCCGACGAGGCGCTGCGCAAGACACTGGCGGAGGCCTTCGAGAAGAAGGGCTACACCGTCGTCGCCACCCCGGAGGAGGCCGATGTGCTGTACCTCCACGTGTGGCCCATCAGCAACGGCGTGGTGTTCTACCAGTTCGCCATGCCCGTCATCGAGATGGGTGAGATCGTCACGGACGAGCGCGAGACCAACAAGAGCCAGAAGAAGACCGGCAAGCAGGTCACGGTGACCACCCTGAAGGACGTCGAAAAGATCCGGGAGCTGGCCGATGCCATCCACGCGCGCGGCGGCAAGGTCGTGGGCACCTGCGTGGTGAACAACCCCTGGCTGCTGGACAAGCTGGAACCCTACTGCGACGCGCTGACCATCCAGTACACCGTCAGCACGGTAGCGCTGAACAACGCCCTGAACGCACAGGTGGACGTCATCAGCGGCGACTTTGCCCCCACCGGCAAGCTGAGCCTGACCATGGTGTCCGACCCTGCCGTCATCGCCATCACCGAGCAGGAGATCGACGGTGTGGTGCGTGAGATCTGCGCTTCGCCCAACGATGTGCCCGGCTACGATAAGGACCCGTACATCGACCCGGCCATCCTTGCCGGGGTGCGCGGCGGCAGCTACGCTTACTGCGACGCCGACGGCAACTATTACCGCAGCGGGTTCGGTCTGAACTACTGACCCTCTCCGTCATTGCTTCGCAATGCCACCTCTCCCAGAGGGAGAGGCAATGGCATGTCGGGTAGCGCCTGCTGGACGCTCAACGTTTTTTCGCTCACAAGTAGAATGGAGTTCCGTGCCGCTTGTCAAAGCCCGCCGGGGGTGCTACAATGGAACCAACGACCATGCTGAAAGGGGATAGAACTATGGAATTTCGGGACAAGCCCATGCAGAACCTCATTCGCATCAAGGAGAAGGAGATCTGCAAGAATGTGCAGGCGCTTTTGCTGGACGGCGAGACCATCGTGGGCGCGTACAAGACCGTGCGCGACCAGGCGGTCTTTACCTCGCACCGCATCTTTCTGGTGGATATGCAGGGGGTCACCGGCACCCGGCAGGAGATCTTCGTCCTGCCGTACCGCAAGGTGCTGCACTTCGGCGTCCAGACCGCAGGCTTCGGCGACCCGCTCCAGACCTCTGAGCTGACGGTCTGCTTCGCGGATGAGCACGAGGCAAAGTTCGGGTTCATCGGGCAGGACGAGCTGCTGAATGTGGCCCGCGCCATCAGCCGCTGCATCCTGTAACACTGCACAAAAACGCAGAGCGCCCGCTCCGGCTTCTGACCCCGGAGCGGGCGCTCTGCGTTTGCTGTAATATGCGAATAACGGAGAATGGCGAACGATCAGCCGGCCACACGGTCCATCCGGCCTGCCTCCAGCATGTAGCGCAGGAAGCCGGTCACGTCGGCGGGGTCGGTCACGGTGATGTCAAAACCCTTTCTGGGGGCGTCCATCATCCGGAGGATGGAGGATGCGGTGGCATCCTCTTTCAGGTCACAGGTCTTGCCGTTGTCCAGATGCAGCAGCACACTGCCGTGGCTGGCGGAAACCTGACGCATGAAACGGTCTTTATCAAAATATTCGATACGAAGCATAAAAATACCTCCTGTCAGAAAATTGTTTATTTGCACGCCGTCTTCCGGGTGAGTTGCTCGTGCATGACGATCATCAGGATCAGCAGCGCCAGCAGATACACGGGAAAGAGGGCAGGGGCAACATTGTTTGCCAGCAGGCCGAACAGCGGCGGCATGACCAGATTGCCGACATAGGCGCTTGCCATCTGGATGCCGATCACAGCCTGCGACCGGTCCGCGCCGAAGTGGTCCGGCGTGGAGTGGATGATGCTGGGGTAGATGGGCGCACAGCCCAGCCCCACGAGGACGAGGCCGGCCAGCGAGAGCGCCTGCGGCCCCGGCAGAAGCAGGACAGCCACACCCACGGCCAGAACGGTCTGCCCCAAACGGATCATCTGGGTGTCGTTGAACCGGAGGGTGACGAAGCCGCAGAAGCCGCGTCCCACCGTGATGCCCAGATAGAACAGGCCCGCAAAGGCAGCGGCCGTGTCGGCCGGGACGCCCTTGCTCAGCGTGAGGTAGCTACTGGCCCAGAGGCCCGCCGTCGTTTCGAGGCCGCAGTAGCAGAAGAAGCAGAGCATCACTTCCCGCGCACCGGGGATGGCCAGGATCTGGGGCAGCGTCAGCGGCCTGGCCGGGGTGCCGTCCGCAGTCTCGGCGGCCGGGTGGCCTTTCCAGAGCGGCAGGCTCAGCACCAGAACGGCTGTGATGCCGACCTGGATGAGGGCTACGATGTGGTAGCCGCCGTTCCAGCCCTGCCCGCCGGTCAGAGCCAGGCTCATCAGCACCGGGCTGATGATGGTGCCCACGCCCCACATGCAGTGCAGCCAGCTCATGTGGCGGCTCTCGTAGTGGAGGGCGACGTAGTTGTTCAGGGCAGCGTCCACACTTCCGGCACCCAGCCCGTAGGGGATGGCCCAGAGGCAGAGCATCCAGAACGCGCTCGCCGCCGAGAAGCCGAACAGCGCCGCCGCCGTCATCGCCACACTGAGGGCCGTGACCTTGCCGGTGCCCAGCGCACGGGTCAGCCGGTCACTGCACAGGCTGGAAACGATGGTCCCACAGGAGATGATCATCGAGACGATGCCTGCGTAGGACACCGGCACCCCGAAAGCGGGGTAGAGGTTCGGCCAGGCGGAGCCGAGAAGCGAATCCGGCAGGCCGAGGCTGATGAACGCCAGGTAGATGACCGGCAGAAGAAGCTGTGTCATGGGTTGCGTTCCTCCCGTTTCGGTGTTATACTGGACTTGCGGCCTCTGATGAAATAATACCACGAAACCAGCGGCTGTGGTAGGAGAAAATCTGAAATTTTGTACAACAAAACCGGCATTGATAAAAAATGTTCAAAGATTTGCGGAAAGGAACTGGTCAATATGGCATATCGAACGAGCTGCGCAACAATCGTCCATGAGGGCGGCGTCCACTGCGAACCGGACATCGTGGCTGACGCCGAAGGGCGCGAGCTGGTGCAGCACGGCAGTGCGCTGTTTCCCATCGCCTGCTACGCCGAAGACCTGGCCAGCTACTCGGTGGCGTGGCACTGGCACGAGGAATTTGAGTACATCCTCACCATACAGGGCCCCCTCCATGTGGATGTGAACAAGACCCGCCTGACGCTGCAGACCGGGCAGGGCGTCTTCCTCAATTCGGGGGCGCTGCACTCGGTGGAGCAGGCGGAGGGCACGGCCCTGCTCCACTCCGGCGTCTTCCAGCCCCGTCTGGTGGGCGGCATGGACACCATCTTCTGGCAAAAGCTCATCCGGCCCCTGCTGCAGCCCGGTGCCCCGGCGTTTTTTCTGCTGGACGAGGCGGTGCCCTGGCAGAAACAGGTACTCATCTTCCTGCGGGACGCCTGGAAAGAGGTGGCGGACGAGCCGTTCGACTATGAGAACCGGGTGCGGTATCATCTCTCGGCGGCGCTGCGGCTGCTGAGCACCCAGTGCGTGGGCGGCAAGACCAAGGTCTCGGAGCAGGAGCAGATCGCCTCGGAGCGGATGAAGCGGATGCTCCGCTACGTGGAGGAGCACTACGCCGAGGAGCTGACGGTGGAGAAGATCGCGGCCTGCGTGGCCCTGAGCGAGAGCGCCTGCCTGCGCAGCTTCCGGCAGCTGCTGGGCATCACGCCCATCCAGTACGTCAAGCAGTTCCGGGTGGAAAAGGCCGCCGAACTGCTGCGCTCCACCCGGCTGAAGACCGGCGAGATCGGTCTGGAATGCGGATTCTCAGACGGCAGCTACTTTATTAAAACGTTCCGGGAGATCAAGCACTGCACCCCCCGCGAATACCGCACAAAATTCTGTTGAGATCTGGAAAAGGAAAAAAACCGGAAGACAAAGTGTGCATAACCAAACAGCCGGGAGGCGTTCCGAAACGGAAGCCTCCCGGCTGTTATGGTTCAGAGGGTCTTATTGCAAAAGGCTGCTGGAATCGGTGCCGCCGACCGTCAGGCGGGCCTGGATTCCGTTGTGCGTCCAGAGGATGTCGGCTTTATCGACCCCAAGATTCAGAAGTGCGTCGATGGAGACCGAAGTCGGACGGTACAGCAGTGTGCAGAAACGGATGGTTTCTACCCCCTGCGCTTTGAGCGTCCGGAGGGTCTCCATGGTGAGATGTGCGGTGGCCACAATGCTGTTGGCGCGAATGGTAAGGACCTTGCCTTGGGCATTCAGTGTGCAGGTGTGCGTGATCTGCTTTTCCAGTGCATTGGTGACGGAAAGCCCCTCTACGGTAACGAGATACTCTGCATCCGAGGCGGTCAGCTCTTCGGCAGGAGCGGAAGTCGAGACCGCACCCGACGGCTCAGAGGGCTGCTCCGGTTCGGAAGGCTGTTCCGGCTGAGAGGGCTGCTCCGGGTTAGGATTCTCCGGGTTGGGGTTGGGTTTCTCCGGGTTAGGATTCTCCGGGTTAGGGTTGGGCTGCTCCGGGTTAGGATTGGGCTGCTCCGGGTTAGGGTTAGGATTCTCCGGGTTGGGGTTGGGTTTCTCCGGGTTGGGGTTAGGATTCTCCGGGTTGGGGTTAGGATTCTCCGGGTTGGGGTTAGGATTCTCCGGGTTGGGGTTAGGATTCTCCGGGTTAGGGTTAGGCTTCTCCGGCTCCGGCTTTTCCGGCTCCGGTTTCTCCGGCTTTTCCGGTTCCGTGGGCTTGTCACCCTCTTGGGTGAGATCCTTGCCGTCCGAATCTTTTCGTGTGATAACAGCACCTACTGGCAAACCGGCAAACTTCTGTTCTCCGGTCAGTGCATCGCCAATGGCAATGCTTCCGCCTGCGGTGGCATCAATGGTTACTTTGCCTTCAATGGTAATATCGGACTTTACCTCAGTAGCACCGTCAGCAACGCTGCCGCTGCCGATGGCCGCAGCACCGGCGAGGGGATAATTCTCGTCATTCAGAACGCCGCCGCCTGTAGCAGTAATGTTAGGAGAACCAGCTTCGGTGCTCTTGATGGAAACTTTGTTTCTGGTATCCTCGGTGTCGGGTTCTGTTTCTGCGCCGCCACCGATACCGGCAGCACCAGCGCCGCCCTGTGCGTTTTCGATGGTGACATTGCCCTCGATGGTCACGTCACCAGTTCCAAGAGCACCGCCGCCAATACCGGCACCTTCTTCGCCGCCGGCGGCGTTGCCGATTTGAGCGTTGCCTCTAATGATTACATTGCCGATGCCAATAGCGCCGCCGCCAATGCCGGAACCACCAGAACCACTTTTTGCATTTTCGATTTTGGCGTTGCCTTCAATGGTCACGTTGCCTACAGTTGGATCGATTACCATGCCATCGCCATCGGGATACAAATCGCCTTGGCCGCTGCCGATGCCAGCGCCGTTTGCGCTACTTTCTGCATTTTCAATGACTGCATCACCTCTGATGAGGATCTCGCTGTCACCATAGGTGCCACTGCCGATGCCGGCTCCAGCTTCACCGCCCTGTGCGTTTTTGATGACGGCATCACCTTCAACGGTCACTGTGCCCAGACCCTGATAGCCGCTGCCGATGCCAGCAGCCATATAGCCACCAGAGGCTTCGGTGATGGTGCCGCCGCTGATGGTGACAGTGCCATTTCCTCCAATAAGAGTGTCCTTCGGTATCGCGCCAAGACCGCCACCAATACCGGCACCATAATTGCCCGTAGCCTTTGCGGTGATATCGCCGTCGGTAACTGTGACAGTACCATTGCCGTAGGCACCGCCGCCAATACCGGCACCCAGACTGCCGCCCGTAGCGGTGATCGTACCGCCGGAAATTGTCACATCGCCGTCACCGCCGACGGCGTCCGTGTCACCGGCACCGCCGCCAATACCGGCACCCTGACTACCACCGTTGGCAGTGATCTCACCGCCCGTAATGGTCACTTGGCCGTCTTGTTTGTCACTGCCGCCGATGCCAGCACCGTGGTAACCACCCGTGGCAGTCAAACTGCCAGTAGTATCGGACGCACTTCCCTTTGCGGAGCCATCATCATTCTTTTCGTCCTGAATCGTCAGCGTGCCGCTGTCGTCGGTCTTGTTATGCTCCAGACCGGCGTGGCCATATCCGCTTGTCAGCGTGTTGTTGCCGTTCAGCTCGATGTTCGTATTGCCGCTGCCGGTCACTTCCACGGCGGTTTTGTATTGATCGGGGTCGTAGCCGTGTTCGTATTTTTCATCAACATTGATGTTCACATCTTTCAAGGTGACATTGGCCGTCTGGTCTTTGTCTGCGTCGATGGTGACCGTGTTCCCCGTGCTTGTGCCGGTGATGGTGATTTCGTTGTCCTCACGATCTTGGATGTATCCGCTGCTGTCGCTGACGTATTCCTTTTGTTCCCCATTCATAAACCACTGGCTGATGAGATTGCCGTTTTCCGTAGCGTGGATATCAATGGAGCCGCTGGCAATATCATACGTAGCGGCAAAAGCAGGAAGGGCCATGCCGGTCATCATGGCACAGGCGAGAGCGAGGGCTGCGATCCGTTGTGCGGCAACGCGGGGAGGGGGAGCTGCCTTTTTCTTGCCGAAAGGCACCGGAACATGCCCCAGGACGCGCATGGCGAGTCTGCGATAAGAGACCATTGAGAATACCTCCTATTACATATATTCTATAATATATTGGAACCGGACAGGGCGGTGCGCCACCGTCCCTTCCAACTCGTACCACAACATGGATTGAGGAACCAGAAAACAGAGGTTGCTTGCTAAGCTAAATATAGCACGTGGGGGGGGGTAAATGCAAGACTTTTCTGCGTGAATGGGTGCATTTCCTGCGTGAAACATGGAAAAATTCCAGAAATTCCCTTTTTTGCGGTGGCTCACGCAAGCAACGTTGAGCCGGATGCTTTTTTTGGCAGGGAGGGCGAGGCGGCAGAAAACGGGCCAGAACAAAACAGCAGCAGCCGGGAGGCATGAAAAAGATCTGCAAAAACGGAAAAAACCGGCCGCAGAATCTTGACGAATGAAGACAAACATGATAGAATAAAAAAGTAGTCAGGGAGCCGCACGAACGGCGGCTGGACTATGATGCAAGATCTACTGAATTGAATATTCTCGGCAAAACAGTCGAAAGGCTGTGACGCAAAGCTATAGGGCCTGTAAAATGGCAGCCAGTTGCTTCTCAAATCGGGCACGATGTGTACCCGTCTTTTGAGCGACCTTCATCTGAACAGCAGGTGTCGATTTGCCGAGTTTGTCTTGACAAATCGACACCTTTTTCATTTCATGGGGGTCACGCAAAAGAGGAATGCCCGATGCAGGAAACCGGCGAGGGCGAGAACCTCGGCTGGGGCAACCAGTGGGTGCAGCTCTTCGTCTGAGCGAGAGCGCTTTCAAAATGACATCTCCGTGCTTCAAATAAATCCGGGGAAGGCCCGACACGAGCAATGCTTGTGTCGGGCTTTTTCTTTGCCCGGATTTATGGTATACTGTTTTGCAAGGAACACCACAAACAGGAGGAGTCAGCGTGGAGGATTACCGCACCATCCGGGGCACAGCCATCGGCGAATATGAGGAGAAGAAGAGCCGCTTCATTGCGCAGCTCGCGTTTGCAGACAGCGAGGAAAAGGCCGTGGCCTTTCTGGAGCAGGTGCGCGCGGCCAACCGCACCGCGCGGCACAACGTTTACGCCTACCGCCTGCGGGAGGGCAACCGGGAGCGCTACTCCGACGACGGCGAACCTGCCAAGACCGCCGGGACCCCGGCGCTGGAAGTGCTGCAGCACAGCGGCCTGACCGACCTCATCGTGGTCGTGACCCGGTACTTTGGCGGGGTGCTGCTAGGCACGGGCGGCCTCGTCCGCGCCTACACCACCGCGACCGCCCGCGCACTGGAAAACGCCGAGGTCGTCACGGTGCGCAGCGTGGTGGAGCTGGAAGTGACGGTGGACTACGCACTCTACGAGCGGGCCGCGCTGCTTATCCACGCCGCCGGGGCCAAACTCGCCGACCCGCAGTTCACCGACCGCGTGACCCTGCGCTGGCAGATGCCGGAGGGCACCGAGCCGCTGCTGCTGGAACAGCTGCGGGAGCTGACGCGGGGCGGGGCCGAGGTGAGCGTCTCGCAGCCGTTCTACGCGCCGTTCTGATGCCCCTCTCCGTCTCGCATTCGCTCGTCCGCTCCCCCGAAGTGGGAGCTATTGGCAGTCGGATGCAGGGCCGCTGCGCTCTGTGAGCAGCAGCACCGAGAGATTTTTATAGGATAATTTTGGACAGGACAGGAAGATTCCCCCTTCGACAGAGCAATTCTGCTACAATAGCTGCGGGCGCAGCTGCGCTGGGAAGGGGGCAGGAACCAGCATGAAAGTGAGGGATACCGGATGGATGTACGCCAGCGTACCGAAGAGATCGAGCGGCTGACCTTTGCCCCCTGGGCGACCTTCAGCGATGCAAGCCGGGGCCGGGCCCGGCCGGAGCCGCAGGACCCCATCCGCCCGGTGTTCCAGCGCGACCGGGACCGCGTGATCCACTGCAAGGCGTTCCGCCGCCTCAAGCAGAAAACGCAGGTCTTCCTCTCGCCGGAGGGCGACCTCTACCGCACCCGGCTGACCCACACGCTGGAGGTGGCGCAGATCGCCCGCACCATCGCCCGCGCCCTGCGCCTGAACGAAGACCTGACCGAGGCCATCAGCCTGGCGCATGACCTGGGCCACACACCCTTTGGCCACGCAGGGGAGAGCGCACTGGACAAGCTCTGTCCGGATGGCTTCAAGCATTACCGCCAGAGCCTGCGGGTGGTGGACAAGCTGGAACAGAACGGCCGGGGCCTCAACCTGACCTGGGAAGTGCGGAACGGCATCATCACCCACACCAAAGGCACCTGGGCGGCGACCCCGGAGGGCCGCATCGTCCGGATGGCGGACCAGATCGCGTTCGTCAACCACGACATCGAAGATGCCGTCCGTGCCGGGGTGCTGGACCCGGCGATCCTGCCCAGAGAATGCACCGCCGTGCTGGGCGAAACGAAATCCCAGCGCATCACGACCATGATCCAGAGCATCCTTGCCCACAGCGATGGCGATGTGGCCATGGGCGCGGAGGAAGAGGAAGCCTTCCTTGCGCTGAAGGATTTCATGTATGCCAATGTCTACAATGACCGCACCGCCAAGCGCGAAGAGCAGAAAGTGGAAAAGGTCCTCACGGAACTGTACGAATACTACCTGACCCACATCGACCAGATGTCCAACTTCTATTTGCAGCTGGCCTATCAGGAGGGCCGTGACCGCGCCGTGACCGATTACATCAGCGGCATGAGCGACGAGTTCGCCATCCGGACCTTTGAGGATGTGTTCGTGCCCCGCAAGTGGCACGTGTTATAAAAGGAAGCAGGAAAAAAGAGCCATGATCCCACACGAGTACATTGAAGAGCTGAACCGCCGCACCGACATCGTCGATCTGGTGGGCAGCTATGTGCAGCTGAAACGGAAGGGCCGCCTCTATGGCGGCCTGTGTCCGTTCCACAGCGAGAAGACCCCCTCGTTCTACGTCTACCCGGACACCCAGAGCTTTTACTGCTTTGGCTGCGGGGCGGGCGGCGATGCCATCAGCTTCGCCAAAAAGATCAACAGCATCGACTACGGCGAGGCTGTCAAGATGCTGGCAGCCCGCGCCGGGATGCCGGAGCCGCAGGAGGACGACAAGACCGGGCGGATGCGCAGCCGCATCCTCTCGATGAACCGCGAAGCGGCCCGTTTTTTCCACGCCTGCCTGAATTCGACGGTCGAGGAGGCCCGGCAGGCCCGCGCCTACTGGCGCCGCCGCGGGCTGGACGACAAGACCATCGTGCGGTTCGGCCTCGGCTATGCCCCCAACGATGGGCAGGCCCTCTATCAGTTCCTGCGGGATAAGGGCTACAACCAGCAGGAGCTGGACGCCAGCGGCCTGTTCAAGCGCAGTGCTTCCGGGCGCATCTACTGTTTGTTCTGGAAGCGGGTCATGACCCCCATCTTCGACCTGCGCGGCAACATCATCGCGTTCGGCGGGCGTGTGCTGGATGACTCCAAGCCCAAATATGTCAACAGCCCCGAAACGCTGGTCTACCACAAATCCGAGACGGTGTTCGCGCTGCAGATCGCCAAAAAGAGCGCCTCCCGCCGGTTCGTCCTCTGCGAGGGCTATATGGATGTCATCAGCATGCAGCAGGCGGGCATCGACACCGCCGTCTGCGCCTGCGGCACGGCCCTGACGCCGGAGCAGGTGCGGCTCATCAGCGAGTACGCCGATGAGGTCATCCTGAGTTACGACTCCGACGAGGCGGGCCAGAAAGCCACCCTCCGCTCGCTGGAACTGTTCCGGAACAGCACGGTGCGGGTGGGGGTGCTTCAGATCCCCGGCGCAAAGGACCCGGATGAGTACATCAAGCGCTATGGTGCCGACCGCTTCCGCGCCCTGCTGGACGGCGTGGGCAACGCGCTGGATTTCCGGCTCAAGCGCCTGCGGGACCAATACGACCTGACCCAGGACGCCCAGCGGCTCGAATACATCCGCGATGCCGTGGACCTGCTGGCCGAGCGCTCCAACCCCACCGAACAGGAGGTCTACGCCGGGCGGCTGGCCGAGGAGACGAACATCTCCAAGACCGCCATCCTGACCCAGCTGGGCACCGCCGTCAAAAAAGCGGGCAGCAAGCGACGACGGGAGGAGAACCGCTCCCGCCTGCACTCCGGTGAGATGGATCAGATCAATGTTCCTTACAGCGCAGGCGGCTCGCAGGCGCTGGGTGTGGCCTCAGCCGAGCAGCGGCTGCTGGCGGCACTGCTGCGGGAGCCAAGCTACATCCCCAGGGTGCGGGCCGCACTGCCGGCGGAAAAGTTCCTCCTGCCCCAGCAGAAGGAGCTGTATCAGGCCATGCTGGACTGTCAGGCGCAGGGCATCGAGGTCAGCCTTTCCACCCTGCGCGGCTTTGTGCAGAGTGAAGAGGCCCTGAATGAACTGAGCCGCCTTGCGGCACAATACAGCGATGTCAACTGTACCACCGAGGATATCAACTTTTATCTGGAACGCATCGCCCGCGGCACCCCGATCGCGAAGAAGGCGGCCCAGATGTCCAATGAAGACTTAGAGCAGTATCTCCAGTCGATGCGAGAAAAGAAACAGGGAACTCTCCCTGCAGAAGACTGAGCGCTCCCTTTCCTCCCGGCTGGAGCTGGAAGGAGAAGGAATCATGCGGAAATTGTCGCAGACGGAAGAACTTGCAAAGATTTTGGCGAGCCGTGCCCGGCACCACCTTCTGACGTCGGAGCAGGTCAGCCGCGCCATGGAAGAGCAGGAGTACGATGTCGCCGGGCTGGACGCGCTGTATGAGGCGCTGGAGGCCCGCGGCATCCGGGTGGAGGAAGAGGACGCCGACTTCCCGCTGCTGGACGATGCCCAGATCGGCCGGCTGGAACATGAGCTTTCTGCCGAGGGCGTGGCGCTGGACGATCCGGTGAAAGCCTATCTGAAGGAGATCGGGCAGGTGCCGCTCCTCTCGGCAGAAGAGGAACAGACGCTGGCCCGTGCTGCCAGAGCAGGGGATGCGGACGCCCGCCGACGCCTCAGCGAAGCGAACCTGCGGCTGGTGGTCTCGGTGGCCAAACGCTACGCGGGCAGGGGGCTGCCCTTCCTCGACCTCATCCAGGAGGGCAACCTCGGCCTGATGAAGGCGGCGGAAAAGTTTGAGCCGGACAGGGGCTTCAAGTTCTCCACTTACGCGACATGGTGGATCCGGCAGTCTATCACCCGTGCCATTGCCGACCAGGGGCGGACCATCCGCATCCCGGTGCATCTGGTGGAGCACATCAACCGGGTCCGGAAGACGGCAGGGGAGCTGCTGCGGAAGAATGGCCGCGAGCCCACGGCGGAGGAGATCGCCGTCCGGCTGGAGATGGAGCCGGACCGGGTGCGGGAACTGCTGCAGCTGGCGCAGGAGCCGGTCAGCCTGGAAACGCCGGTGGGCGAGGAAGAAGATGCTCACCTCGAAGATTTCATTCAGGACGAAGAAGCCGGGATCCCGGTGGATGAAGCGGGCCGCCAGCTGCTCCGCCGGGAGCTGATGAGTGTGCTCAAGAGTCTGACGCCCCGCGAAGAGCGGGTGATCACGCTCCGCTTCGGCCTCGACGACGGCCGGCCCCGCACTCTGGAAGAGCTGGGGAAGGAGTTCAACGTCACGCGGGAGCGCATCCGCCAGATCGAGGCAAAAGCCCTCCGCAAACTCCGCCATCCCAGCCGGGCCAAACGGCTGCGGGATTATCTGGAATAAGAAGGAAACAGCTATATTCCGGGAAACTGGGTGCAGCTGTACTATTGAAGAAATTGCGATTTCATGATAAAATAAAAATGCAGGAACGGAATCCATCGCATAAAAAGGCCAGGTGAAAAAATGGCAGAGAAAGATACAACAGAAAAAATTCTGGAAGCATACAATGACGTTTTTTCGGATATTGTGAATGTGCTGCTGTTTCACGGTGAAGAAGTGCTGAAACCGGAGGAACTGGAAGAACAGGCACCGCGGTCATACTATAAGGCAGATGGAAAAGTTCATGAAATCGAGCGGGATGTAGCCAAACGCTGGAAAAAAGAGCAGATACGATTGGCCTGCATCGGCGTAGAAAATCAGACAGGCGTTGACCCGGATATGCCGCTTCGTGTGATCGGCTATGATGGCGCGGAGTACAGAGCACAGCTTTTGGAAAAAGAAACAGGTGCACGCTATCCCGTTGTGACGCTGGTATTGTACTTTGGATATAAAAAGCATTGGAATCAGCCGATATCGCTTCTGGAACGTGTGAATATCCCGGAAAAATTCCGGCCGTATGTCAACGACTATAAAATCAATCTGTTTGAAATCGCTTATCTCACCCAGGAACAGGTCGAATTGTTTCAAAGTGATTTCCGCATTGTGGTAGATTACTTTGTGCAGAAACGCGAAAAAGATGATTATACGCCCAGTGCGCAGACCATGAAGCATGTGCAGGAGACATTGCAGCTGCTGAGTGCGATGACGGGCGACCATCGTTTTGAAGATGTATGCAATGACCAACAGGAAGGAGGTCCGCAGAATATGTGTGAAGTTCTGGAGCGTGTTGAGAATCGAGGAGTCGATAAAGGAATCGAAATTGGAATGCAGCGCGGGACCCAGCAGGGAGAAGAGCTGTTTGCACTCCTTGTCAAGAAACTTCTGGAATGCGGACGGATGGAGGACATCCGCCGCGCGACAGAGGACCGGGCCTATCGCCAGAAATTGATGGAAGAACTGAAGATCACGTTATAAACAAAAAAGGCATCGGAGAAAAACCGATGCCTCTTTTGGTAGAAGGGAAAACAAATATGCACACAGACTTTTGGGAAAGTTCTTGGCAGAGAATCGACGAAAAGCGTTTAATGGAGTATGCGGAGCGGAAAGAACAGGCGGACCCTATCCTAGAAACGCTGAAGAGCAGAAAGGCGCAGACCGTTTGTGATGCTGGCTGTGGATGCGGCGCGTATGTGCGGAGATTGGCTCAGCAGGGGTTCACGGTAAAGGGCTTTGATGTTTCCGGCAGGGCGGTCGAAATTGCGGAGGACCTTTTAGAAAAAAGCGGGCTGACCGCAGAGCTGAGAGCGGCCAGCGTGCTGAAAACGGGATATCCTGACAACGAGTTTGATGCTGTTGTTTGCAGAGATGTGCTGGACCACATCCCAAAGGAAGAAGCAAAACAGGCGGTCCGGGAATTGTGCCGTATCACGAAACCCGGCGGGATCATCCTGTTGACCCTTGATGGGCTGGATGAAGAGTATCAAAAGGAACCGCATACGGTGACCGAAGAAGGCGACTATCAGTTCACGGAGGGAAAATGGAAGGGGATGGTGTTCCATCCATACAGCGCCGAAGAAACGGCTGAATTTGGAGAGACAGCAAAAGCATTTTATGATGAATCTCTTCAGGAGGGTTTGCTGGTCCGATTGGAACTATGAAAATAAGCGCGAAGCACTCCGGTTGACCGGGGTGCTTTTCCTTTGCCCAAAACACAAGAGCAAACCTGTACAAAATGCACAAGGGTGTTTTTGGTGAGAACGTGCAAAACTCAAAAAGCAATACCAAAAACGCACAAAGCGGACACGGAACCGGGTGTGCCGCAAAAGCGGGGGCTTGACAAAAAAATCGACCCGAAATGGGAAAAATGGCTTGACAACAGGGCTTTCCCGGTGTATACTGCATTAGTATCACATAATGGCCTAGTGCGCCAAAAAGGGAGCTTCGGTTCGGCCGGCCCAAGGGACGGACACGAAAAGTTTGTGAAAAACGCCGAACTTCCTCCGAGGATACGGGTTGATTTATGTGCGTCTGCTCAAATTTGACCCGTAGAACGCAACATCCGTAGAGTATAAAAGTAAGGAGTGGTTGATTTTATGATGAAAGTCAAGCCCGTCAAGCTCGGCAAAACCGAGCGCATGAGCTTCTCCCACATCGACGAAGTCATCAGTATGCCGAACCTGATCGAGGTCCAGAAGAACTCTTATCAGTGGTTCCTGGACGAGGGCCTGAAAGAGGTCTTCCACGATATCGGCACCATTGAGGACTACACCGGCAATCTGGCACTGAGCTTTGTGGACTTCCGGCTGGATAAGGAGCCGAAGTACAGCATCAAGGAGTGCAAGGAGCGCGACGTGACCTACGCTGCCCCCCTGCGCGTGACGGCCCGTCTACTGAACAAGGAGACCGGCGAGGTCAAGGATCAGGAGATCTTCATGGGAGACTTCCCCCTGATGACCGATGCCGGCACCTTCGTCATCAACGGCGCAGAACGTGCGATCGTCAGCCAGCTGGTTCGCTCTCCCGGCGTATTCTACGGAGATGCCAAAGATAAGGTCGGCAACGATCTGTACAGCGCCACCATGAACCCCAACCGTGGTGCATGGCTGGAGTACGAGACCGATGCAGCAAACGTTTTCTATGTTCGTATCGATAAGAACCGCAAGCTGCCCGTCACCGTGCTGTGCCGTGCACTGGGTCTGTCCACCAACGAGGATATCCTGAACTTCTTCGGCGACGATGAGCGCATCCTCGCTACTCTGGAAAAGGATACCACCAAGAACCAGGAAGAGGGCCTGCTGGAGGTCTACCGCAAGCTGCGCCCCGGCGAGCCTCCCACGGTGGAGTCCGCTACCAGCCAGATCAACATGCTGTTCTTCGACCCGCGCCGTTACGATCTGTCCCGCTTCGGCCGCTACAAGATGAACAAGAAGCTCTCTCTGGCCCGCCGCATCACCGGCTTTGTGGCCGCAGAGAACATCGTTGCCCCGCTGACCGGTGAAGTCATCGTGGAGGCCAACGGCAAGATCAACCGCGAACTGGCCGAGAAGGCCGACAATGCCGGTGTCGATACCGTCGTCCTGCTCATCGAGGGCAAGAAGGTCAAGGTCATCACCAACGGCTGTGTGGATGCACAGGGCTTCTTCTCCTTTGACGTCAAGGAGTGCGGCATCAACGAGCGCTGCTCCTTTGATGAGATCAAGAAGATCCTCGACACCACCTCCGATGTGGAGGAGCAGAAGGAAATGCTCCGCCGCAACCACGACCAGCTGATCGGCCGCACCGTCACGGTGAAGGACATCCTGTCCTCCATCAACTACCTGAACGGTCTGGGCCACGGCGTGGGCACTACCGATGATATCGACCACCTGGGCAACCGCCGCATCCGCAGCGTCGGTGAGCTGCTGCAGAACCAGTTCCGCATCGGCTTCTCCCGCATGGAGCGCGTCATCCGTGAGCGCATGACCCTGCAGAGCCAGGACCAGAGCGTCATCACGCCGCAGGCCCTCATCAACATCCGCCCGGTCGTCGCCGCCATCAAGGAGTTCTTCGGTTCTTCTCCGCTGTCTCAGTTCATGGACCAGAACAACCCTCTGGCGGAACTGACCCACAAGCGCCGTCTGTCTGCTCTGGGCCCCGGCGGTCTGAGCCGTGACCGCGCAGGCTTCGAAGTCCG
>OODA01000502.1_pt1 | contig 22669 bp, 16 predicted proteins | sample 1671341 | NCBI WGS metagenome assembly OODA01 (sample SAMN06348147, study PRJEB24527) | human gut metagenome | biome: human gut; feature: ankylosing spondylitis patient; material: feces | host: Homo sapiens | place: China | collected 2015-10 | reverse complement strand
TAGAAATAACAGGCGAATTATATTTGTCGACTATAACATCAAAGAAGGTGCTTCCGCCATTGTCAAAACTTGATTCGGAAGCCGTACAAAGAGCGTAAACATTAAATCTGTCGGCATAACTGCGATAAGGCTCATATTTCATAGCGTCCTGCCAAAGTCGTTTAACATCGTTGATAAATTTGCCTTGCTGGTTTTTTGTATATCCCTCGCCGCAAACAACAACAACCATATTTTCCGTGTCGCTTCGTGTTTTTTGAATAGTGTATACCGGAATGGTGGGGTTGGCGTATTTTCCGTCACCTGAATACCACGGCCCCAAGGTAAGCTGAATGCTTTGCTCCGTGCTGACATTCCAATCCGGATTAGCTTCTTCTACCGGCTCGGAAATTGTGTAGTCTGCCTCTTGCTTGTTGGGAGCAGAGCCTATATAAGGATTGCTTTGTGAGCCGCTGCCCGAAGTGGAAACGAAATATTCGGAATCGAGATAAAACGCAGGCCTTACGCCCAAATCGGAATACCACGGAGCGTATCTGCCAACTTCACCGCTTGAGCTGATGTATCGCATATCGTGATTGCAATCGGTAACGGGGGTGCGAAGCCAATAAGGCCAAGCCATTCCGTTGCTATTGTAAGCAATATAATAACCTTTAAGATTTTTCCACACGGCATTAGCCTGCTTTACATCAAGAAGAAAAACCTTTTCGGTTGTAGTTTCAAAATATGAACTGTCGTAGTTTGCCACCGCTTCCGAAATATCGGTGTAGTATAACAAATCCGAATTTGCGTCTCCATCAACTATGCCCTTGTTGTATTCGGGATGAGAAACGAGAGAACGCTGGGTAACGGTTTTCATTGCCGCAATTTCAGATTTTGAAAAAGCGTTGAGAAAACCCGCTTTTTCGTTGTACGCTCCCACACCGCTTACATATCCGTCTTTCGGAGGGTTGCCGCAAAGCCAATCGACTTTGCCTTCAGCTGCGGTCGAATTTAACCAAGAACGCATATTGCTGTCTTTCCAATAGTTAGAACCGTAATCATCACGCTTATAGCTTCTGCTGTGGGATTTTGAATTGCTGTTGTCGTTTGTTTTGGCATCATATGCAAGAGTGTCAATAATTCTGTCTGCAAGCATAAGCGGGCCGTTATCGTCAATGCTTACACATCGCCAAAGAATCGAGGCATTGTTATATGTGCCCATTTTAACATAATCGCCTACTTTAATATCGGGCTTTGATGCCGCCTGAACGGTTATCGGCAAAACGGAAATTGCCATGCACAGTGCCAACAATATTGCTGTTATTTTTTTCGTCATTAAGTCACTTCCCTTATAAATGGTATATTTGCTTTCATTATATTGTAAGGTAAAGTGTGTGTCAATAGATATTTAGTTAAATTTTTGTCAATTTTACAGCCGACATAATATAGTAATCCGGATTGTTGTATTATTCCGAAATTGCGAATGATTTGAATAAAATGCTTGACAGGAATTTTTCATTTGTCTGTTATGAAATCAGATTGATACTTAAAAACTCAGTCAATAACGGGGGATTATTTATGAAGCAAAGGCAATACGCCTGTTGATTTTGTTTCTACGCACTAATATGCCGGAAACCGTTGCTATGATATTTCAAACACGGGGAATGCGGATGTTGCCGTGTTCAATAAAGACGGTGAAATTCATATTATCGCATCCCTACTTGATTTTGATGAAACGGATAAGGCGGAAAGCATCACGCTGAAAATTAAAGCGGAAAATCCCAAATCAATTACACAGTATGTAATTGATTTGGGATTTTCAAATTTGTACGCATTATGGAAAAAATGGGTTGTCCGCAAATGCCGACGCCGCAACAGATAGAACTTCTAAAAGAGGTTTCAAAACCTAAGGAGAAAAATGCGGAATTTGCGTATGATAACGGATATATAGCCGTTGAGATTTCGCTGTCTGCAAATGAAATTAACAGAATGATTATTAAAGGATAAGCAAATTTAAGCATATCTGTTTTTTGCTTTCTTTGCAGAGCATATTCGTATGAAAAATTGCAAACTTTACATTGAGGAGTTATTTGAAACGCAAAGTCTGCTACTTTATCACTCTTTTGTATTTCATAACCCTTAAGGCTATCAAACATAGCAGGCAATCGATAAGAATCAAAATTTTCACCATCAGGAAAAATCCGGAAGGTATGATTTTTTGAACACTTTTCGATAAACTGAAGGATACAGCTTTGGCTATATCCTTTTAAACACTTAAAACTTAAATGTTTTACTCTCTCCTGCTTTAAATTCAACTGTTTGTGATTTGCCGCCGGCTTTAATATTAAGCTTTTGGTCAATATCCGAAGTAACGGTTGCGCTTATTGTCTTACCGCCGTCTGTCCATTTTAATTCAGTTACGGTAGCACGGTTACGGGTTTTAATTCCTTTAAGCGTTCCGTTTTCAAAACCCGAATTCGGCAGGGCCGGAAGAAACTCAATATCGTTATTATGTGAATAAACAAGTGATTCATTTATAATACCGAGATAGCCTATCGCAAAATCAGTACAATAGCAACTGCCTTGGTCATAATCGTGGTTAGTCATTAGTGAATCATACCTGATTTTATGGTTCATAAGTTTAACGAGGGCATCTGTTAAAGAATCTGAATCCTTTAACCTTGAAGCAATAAGACTGCGGTGAACAAGTGCGTGTGACGCTTCATTTTCACTCTGCCTGTTTGAAATTGCCTGTTCGCAGGCTTTTGACAGTTCATCATTTCCCTGCGTTTCAAAAAGCGGCCATACACCGTAAAGGTGACTTAAATGACGATGTTCATTATTTTCATCAAATGAAGTTGTTGCCCATTCTTTAAGAGCACCTGTTTCATCATAAAGATACGGCGGAAGATTTTTTTCAAGTTCCTGCCATTTAGAAGTATCTGCACTTTTATCAATATCGCCCATAACTTTAATAAGCATATTAAGATTATCACGGCAGGCCGAAATATCAATAGCGCAGTTAGCATCCGATGGGCTGTTATAATTTGACGGATTATTTTCAGGCGAATAGCTTGGCAAAATGCAATATGTTTCACCGTCATTTAATGATGTTTTGCCATCTTCATAATGAATAGAACCGTCTTTTGCGGTATAATATTCAGGGCTCATCAGCTGACTCCAATAATTTGCACTTTTCAGCAAAAGCGGATATAAAATATCTTCTTCAAGCCTTAAATATCCACGCTTTCTAATTTCTTCAATTTGACTTTCCGTTAAGTCTTTTTCGGTAACAGAGAGAACCGATTTAAGATTTTCAAGGTCAAATTCATCGCTTAAAGGAATATTGATATTACCATATGAAAGAAGAGTTTCATAAAGCGGGTTAATCATCCAAGATGTGCCGGCGTTCCAATATCTGAAAGGATAAGGATAGCAGGTTTCGGTGATTACAGCTTTATCACCGTCAGTGTTAACCGGAGCCTGAATAGCGTCTTTAAACCCGTGTGTTGCATATGCATTTTCTTCCCAATCGGGAAGCTGTCGCAAAATGAAATATGCATAGCCGATAGGACTGCGTGACATATTGCTCGTATTCATTGAAGAAGTTTGCAAATTAACATTTGCGTCCATTGTATATTTACTGCCCCAGCCGGTGTTAAATTCACCTGTCCACATACCGTAAAGTCGGCTTGTGGAATAACCCGAACAGCAAAGATACGCATATCTGCCGGCATAATATGTACGCTGGGCAAGAGCAGAATTTATTTCCTTTTTACCCTTTTGCGCTTTTAAAAGTGTTTCATTTGAATCAAAATTATCCTCACCCAACGAAAGTGTAACGCTGTCGAATTGCGGCTGATAAATTTCCAAGTGATTATTTAACGCTTTATCATAATCAAAATCATTATTACCTGCATATTTTGCAGCAACACATTCAAGCTTTGCTATGCAATCTTCAACAAGTTTGAAATCATTTTGCTTTTCAAAATCATCAATTTTTCCCATATTGTAAGTTCTGTCACTTACGGTAAGAAGATAAACACTGTCGGCATCGGTTATTTTAATGCCTGTATTTTCACCCGAAAACTGTGTTTCGTCTGTTTTCTTATCTATCAACACTCTTTCTTTGTTTCCGCCTGAAGTAATTACATAAGTTACTGTTGCATAACCGCCGTTTTTAAGTTCGCTTTTTTCATAATCAGGATAGTGTGAAACAAGTGCAAGATAGCTTGCATTATCATCAGTTAATTTTTTATACTTCATATTAGCTTCGTCACTGTCGCCGAAGTTTGCAAGAGTTGAAAGGTTATCAAATGATAAAGTTAAATTAAGTTTACTGCCGGAAGATGATTTATTAAGCTTAGTAATCACAACATCATCTGCCATTGAAGTGAATGATGTACGCTTCCAAGTGCCGTTTTTATCCGTAAAATCAACACCGACCTGTGATGTTTCATAATCAGTATAGCGAATATATTGTTTACTGCTTTTCTTATCAAAATCAAGCCTTAATTGGCCGCCCGGGTGATAACGGTATACGTCATCATAGTTTGCATTATCCGTGATATCTTCACCTTTAATAATACTTTGCTTTACTGTTTCAAGTTCATCATAAGTTTGAGGGCAAGTTCGCTGATTTTCATTAGGCATTATAAAATGCATATTTTGAAAAATAAATGTATCGCTGTATGGACTGCCGCTTGTAATAAACCCTTGAAGTCCGTTTCCGGATACCATACCCTGTCTCCAAGATTTAGTTCTGTTTTTTTTCGAATCTTTAAGCTCGGTATAATCATATGAAAATGAAATTTTAGAGGTATCTTTAAAGAGAAATTTAATATCAACTTCGCTGACTTTGCCCCCTGAACAAGATGCCAACGAAAAAGCAAAAGTTCCGGTTAATAACACGCAAAGTGCTTTTTTTACATATTTATTCATAAACTCACCTCGTAAAAATTATAACATATAGGCATAAAAATAATACGACATCATCTTTATATAAATGTCGTATTATGCTATAATAAATAAGGTGATATAAATGGATTTCATTTGGAACAAAATACAATTTATAATAACAGATTTGGGCGGTGGCAAACTCGGCGAAAAAATACCGATGCACGTTCACGCCAAAGGCTGCTATGAACTGCATTTTGTAACCGAAGGTAAAGGCACGCTTATAGCCGATGGCAGAGAATATGAATTAAAGAAAAACGATTTTTTTATTACAGGGCCGAATATTAGGCATAGCCAAAATTATGATGAGCAAAATCCTATTGAAGATATATTTGTATTGATACAAATTAAAAATGATAAAAGCAAAAACGTATTTTCAAGCATTTTTACACAGCATAATTTTTGCTATCTTGAAAATGTTGACAACAAATATGCAAAAATGCTTTTAAGCGAATGGAAAAATAAAAATCCTGATTACAAAAGTGTGATATCGGGATTGATGATAATTATTTTAACACAGATTACAAGATTGCTTTTGCCAAAAGATTTTCAAGAATTTGCCAATAAAGAAAACTTGAATGACAAAAGATTTGCAATAATAGAGCAAGCATTTATGTACGAAAACGAAATTACTCTTACAAAGCTTTCGCAGATGATAGGTTTGTGTGACAGGCAAACACAAAGACTTTTAAAAAAATACTATGGCAAAAGCTTTAGGGAAATAAAAAAAGAATCCGGCAGATAAAAACAGCACTTTACTTTTAGCAAAGTGCTGCCAGCAGGTAGGAAAACCGAATTTTAAATTTCTGCACGCCGGTAGATTTTGAGAAGGTGGTATAAATTCTGCGTTTTGCTTTGGCAAGAGTCATCTTTGCTATAAGATATAGCCTCTATGACAATTATTATAATGCGGCGTATTTTAGCCATTTTATCGACAGTCTGAGAGTCCTTATCTTTTGGTAAAGACACTGTTTTTATGACTTAACCTCAATAATTGCATTTAGCTTAAATGAACAAATAAACCGAGAGTGATTAAAACACCCTCGGATTGTTCTTTGTTAATTTAACAATTCGGCAGTAATTTGAATGAAATATATTTGATTTAATGAAAATTAAAATGTTCTTTCAATAACTGTAAATTTTGTGCATATATCAATAAGCTTATCATCACCGATTTTGTGATTCATTACATCGTCAATGTTTTCAAAGACTGTATGAAAAATTTAATAAAGTATAGTGTCTATACGCTATATTTCAAAAAATATTAACCTAAAAAACAAACATCGCCTCGTCACCAATCTTGTAAAAAATTATGACCGATAACTTACATACCAAAACAGCCGTGAGCGTTTTGCTCACGGCTTATGTTTTTTATAAACTTCTCTCAATAACAGTAAATTTTGTACAGATATCAATTAACCTGTCATCACCGATTTTATGGTTCATTACATCGTCAATATGGTTATAATAAATATCCTTACTATCATCATCCCCCAATAAACAGACAAGCCATTGGTTATTTTCAGCAGGAAATATTCCATATTCAATACCTTGCCATTCAAATCCTAAATCACAGCCTCTGCTTATTGCATCTTTAAATTCATATTTTGTTTTGAAATCTCTATTCCCATCAATAGTAATTTCTGTTATATTCATTTTATTATCTCCTTTTGCTATATGATATTTAAAACTTGGCAATTCTCCATTAGGATAATTAATAGGTGGACTTGGTTTTGGATGACAGTCTTCTCCAACCCAATTGATTTTATGATCATGTGGATTTGAATGTTTATGTGCTTTTCCGTGATCTGTATGGTGCCTTTCTTTTACAGCTTTTCCATCGTCACCAATTTTTGTTTCATACCAATAATCTCCGTTTTTACTAAAAAAATGAGTATATTTTATTTCACCCGGTTCACCTAAAAACCTTGCATCTTCCGGCTTGTCAGGATTAGGCTGCCATTGACCGCCGTGAACACTGCCGCTGCCTTTTAAAATTAAGGATGCGTTATCATTATATTTAACAACAATATTACTGTTTAGTGACGGCTTTTCTATACCCAGCAAATACTTTTCCATCTGAGTATACGGCAATTCAATTTTATCGTCATCATAATGTTGCCAGGAACTTAAATCATAATCAACGAATAAAATATTGCCTTTCATTTCAGGAAACGGATAATGATAGCAAATGATTGTTTCCGGCTCAATACGCTTTAGCATTTCATTGTAGCCAGCCATAAAAAAATCTTTTTGGTCGGCTCTGTTTCCGTGTGCGCTTGCCATATAAGTCGATACTGCAACTGTGCTTCCTTTTTCAATACCATTAAAGCAGAAATCGAAAGTGTTTTCAAGTCCCCAGTTAACTGTTGGGATAACTCGAATACCTTTATCTGCCAAGTATGCACCTACCCATCTGTTGCGAAAGGTGTTATACCTTTGCATATTTTCATCCATTTCAATATACATACTGAAATCGGGTGTAAGCACAGCTTTCTACTGTGATAACTTTTCAATATACTTATCAGGATTGTTCCATATATCTTCAAACTTATAATCATACAAAAAGAAATGGACAAAGCGGTTAAAGTGAGTATCTGTTTCTGTTTTTGCAATATCAAAGCCAATAAGTCTTAAATCTTCTTTTTCATCATCCTGTAAAGAAATCTTTTTCAATATTGGCATATCCATACCAAATTGATTTCTTAAAAACATTGGATTTGTTCTGTATTTGTAATTCTCTTCTGTCATAGTGAATATGACTCCTTTCTGCAAATTAGGACTCAACAGTCCAGTTTAGCAGATTAGAGAAGAAAACAAATTTTGTCAAGCATTTTATGAAAAATTTAATAAAGTATAGTGTCTATACGCTATATTTCAAAAAACATTAACCAAAAAAAACAAACATATAATCTGAGAAAAAACACTGACCGATAGCTCGAAAATTTAACAGTTGAAGATAAAAGGGCAAATTTAAAGTGAGGGTTTAAAGTTTTATTACTTTAAGCCCTCATTATTTTTTGAAATGTCTCTCAAATTTTTTGCTCATTTCAATTCGTGTTACGATTTTGATTTGAGCGATGTCTCTCAAAAGTCTCAGTCATAAATGCCCTAAATCGCAATAAAATGACTTTGAAATTTTGAAATTTGCCGTCTCTTAGAATCTCTCAAAAGCTCTCGCAAGATTTTGAGGCAAAGAAAAAGTGCCCGAATACCGCCGCAAAAAGCAGTATTCGGGCATAAAAAAGCCTCGGAACACGATGTTCCGAGGTATTGGCAGATTATATCAACCTGTCAAGTCTTTAAAGGTGGAGATTTGTCCATATGGTATCAGATGAAAATTATTCGTGTTTTGCGGCGAATTCTTTTAAAAATTTCATTGCAATGACATCATGCTTTTTCGAAAACATATGTCCTCCGCCATCTATAAAATGCAGTTGCACCCGTTTGGACTCTTGCATTCCGATCGGCATCGTACTTTTATATGCTTCTGCCGCACGGTTGGCATAAGAAACATCTACGATTTTATCCTTTGTACCATGCACGATGCACACCCTGCCGACGTAGTTCTTAATTTCTGCAAAGGCATCCATTTGCATGACATCCATTGCATAGCAACGCCCCAATTTCATCAGTCCGCAGCGGAAAGTATCGGGAACATTTTGCGGATCAAATCTTACCATCATCATTTTTCCGGCTCTGGCGTCATCCGGGATACACAATGCCGGATAAAACAGGACAAGTTTTTCTATCGGAAAGTTGTTTTTTGCTGCCACCAAAGCGGACACAAAACCGCCCTGACTGCATCCCATCAATAAAATTTTTTCAGAATCTGTATAAGAAAGATTTCTAACATATTCAATGACCGCTTCCAGATCTTTGGTTTCTGTCAGAACAGACATCTCTGTGGTTTTTCCGTCACTTTTTCCATTCATAACAGAACCGCCGCAAAAATCAAATGTAAATGCAGCATATCCCATTTCAGCCAAAAAAGCCGCATAATGTTTCACACTGTCTTGCCATGCCATAAATCCGTGACATACGATTGCAATTGGAAGATGATCTCCTTTTGGACGGTAGATTGTTCCACGAATCGTCAATCCATCTCTTTTGCATTCAAAGGTGCTTTCTGTAATTCCATCTGACAAAACAGGTTTCTTAAAAATCATAATTTTTCTCCAAATTCAGTGGTATTTTGTTTTTGTTGCACCGGCTATATTTTTAACACTGATTTTGTGTAAATGTTTTAGCCGTTAGCTATTTTGCTTGTTATAATCGTAAGCACGGAAAACACAAAGGAACATTCTTTCATGATCGGCATATTGTTCTTTGGTTTACTGTTAACTCACACTGTCATAGTACAATAGTGCCATTACTTTGTCAAGAAACGGAATCATACCTTGTGCTTGAAGTTCCTCAGCCTTTTTAACAACGGCTTCTTTGGTAGGGTAGGGGCAAGAATATCATCAAAGCGTTTAAGTACGGTCATCGGCAAAATAACTTTCTCTTTGGCGTTTTCCATTATCCATAAATCGCCATTTTTAAGTCCTTCTCTGAATTCTTTGGGGATTTCCAGAACATACTCTTACATTTTTGATGGATAAACAATATAAAAGGAGAAAACAAGAAAGGCACCGTGAAAAATCACGGTGCCAAAAGAACTGAAATTCTTTTTAGTGTAAGACTATGAATTAATCACCACACCAACCATAACAAAACCATTCTAAATCAGCGACATTATCAATATAGTCTTTGTTGTGCTTTTTAGACTTTGCTATATTTGCCTGATTTGCTTTGTAGGCTTTGTTGTTTGGATTGTGTTGGTTAGCATAATCATCCAACTGCTTTTGTGTATGCGTTTTCGATGATACACCTTTTTTCTTATTTGCCATAGTCTGCTCCTTTCTCCGTAGAACGAAGTAAAAACACACAACATAATAATGCATTAGAATAACCGCTCACCGAGGAGCTTTTTTTAGTCCTTTGGGGTAATTAAATACGAACAATAAATAATAATCACCATTCAATGCAACTATTACTATCTACGGTTGTCGGAGTAATTATCAAAAAAGCATGTTCGCTGATTTCTTGATAATTAACATATTCAATATATCACAAAATTCTAAAAATATCAATATCATAAACACAAGCAAAAATAGGGGAAAATAAAGAAAAAAGAGCTGAATTTTATTTTTGCTTAGAACCGCAAATTCGTATGAGAAATTGCGAACCTTACACTGAGGTGTCGAAAGAAACTCTAAATCCCCATTGCTATTCAAATTACCATTAAATAATAATTTATCTCCGAATGGAACAGGATTTACATAAGTTTTGTCATACTCTTTAATGTAAAAGCAAGAGTAGAAGCATTGTGCAAAAAAGCCGAGGTTGTCGGAGGAATTATTCCAACAACACCAAGCACAATTAATGCAGTGTTAAACGACATAATATAACGGTAATTCGACCTTATTCTTGCCATCAAAAGATTGCTTATTTCTTTAAGTGTTACAAGAGAATTCAAATCATCACTTGAAACGGTTATATCCGCAATTTCTCTAGCTATTGCAGCACCTGAACTTATTGCTATTCCAACATCTGCTTTACTCAATGCCGGTGAATCATTTATGCCGTCGCCCACCATAATAACAGAATTGCCGTCAGTTTGCATTTTTTTAATAAACATAGCTTTGTCCTCGGGCATAACTTCTGCATAGCATTCATCGATTCCCAATTTTTCTGCAACAGCCTTTGCTGTGCGTTCACTGTCACCGGTCATCATAACAATTTTATCTATGCCGTTTGCCCTCAAATCGTCAAGCGTTTGCTTAACATTATCTTTTATAGGGTCCTCAATGCAAATCACGGCAACAAGTGTGCGGTTGATTGCCATATAAAGTTGTGAATATTCGTTTGGTATTGTATTGAATTTGTCTTGTTCATCTTGCGGCACGGTGCAGTTTTCGTCCTCAAAAATAAAATGATAACTGCCTATAACAACCTTTTCGTCGCCGACAAGGCTTGAAATTCCGTGAGCTACAATATATTCAACCTTTGAATGCTGTTCGGCGTGGTCAAGACCTCTCGCCTTAGCTTCGTTAACAACGGCATTTGCAACCGAGTGTGGGAAATGTTCCTCAAGGCAAGCGGCAAGTCTGAGCATTTCAGCCTTGTCGTTGTTGCCGAATGTGATGATGTCTGCAACTTTCGGGTGTGCGTTTGTCAGCGTTCCGGTTTTGTCAAAGACAATAACATTTGCCTTTGAGAGCGCTTCAAGGTATTTTCCGCCTTTAACGGTTGCGTTATAATTACTGCATTCGTTGATAGCAGACAAAACTGCAACGGGCATTGTAAGCTTTAATGCACAGGAATAATCCACCATAAGAATAGACAACGCCTTTGTTACATTTCGTGTAATTGCATATGTAAATATCGTGCCGAACAAACTAAACGGAACAAGCCTGTCCGCAAGGTTTGATGCTTTGCTTTCAAGTGATGATTTTAGTTTTTCCGAATCTTCAATCATTTTTACAATTCTGTCGTATTTGCCCTGACCATTAATCTGCGTAACTTTTATAATACACTCGCCACTTTCAACAACCGTGCCGGCATACACACGAGAACCCACCGTTTTGTTCACGGCAACACTTTCGCCCGTAATAGCTGATTGGTTAACCGTTACACCGCCGTCGATAACCTCACCGTCAAGCGGTATCATATTGCTTGTGCGCAGAACAATTTTGTCGCCTACATTAACCTTGTTTGCAGAAACTAAAACCTCTTCATCATTTTTATTCTTTAACCACACTTTTTCAATTCCGAGCGACATTGTGTTTGCAAGGTCGCTGACAGATTTTTTGTGGGTCCACTCTTCAAGGATTTCACCGATTTTGAGTAAAAACATAACGCTTGAAGCCGTTTCGAAATCACCTCTTATAAGCGAAACCGTAATTGCCACAGCATCAAGAACCGAAACGTTCAGCTTTCCTTTGGCAAGCGACTTCAATGCCTTTAATATATATTTTATAGATTTAATATAAGCAAGCGCAATTCTTAAAGGTAAAGGATAAAATATTTTTCTGAAATAGCGCAAAGTTATTGTCATAATAAGCTTTTCTTCATATTCACGCTGAACAAGCCTTGCTGTGCCGACAATCTCAATATTTTTCACTTCATCATTTTCAAAGCTGAAGTGAGCAAGAATTTCAATCAGTTCGCTCCTGTCAAAAGAATAATAAATAATCAAGTCGCCGGTTCTTTCATAAACTGTAACATCATCAATTCCGCTGATTGATTTCAAGTAAGCATCTGCCTTATCCGCTTCTTCAATTGTCATATTTTCTTTGCAAAAATGCACTCTCATTCTGTTTTTTGTTTCGTGCAAGATTTGACATTTCATAATATTTACCTCGAATTGCTAAAAGGCTGCCAATTTGACAGCCTTTTGATAATTTATGCGTTTGCAACAGCTGCGTTTTCAATAACGCTCTGTTCTGCTTTTTCTTGTGCTTCGGCTGCTTTTTTCTCGTTAATTTCTTTAGCCTCAGCCAAAATATCGTTTGCGTTTTCTTTAACCTCTGTTACTGCTTTCATCACAGAGTCTTTAACTCTCAAACCAAAAGCCGCAGTGTGAGCATATGCTTTTTTTGCATCATTGCTTCCCAAAGCCTTAACTCCTGCCGTGCCAAACAGCACACCGCCTGCAAATGCCACCAATTCACTAATCATAATAAAATCTCCTTTCAATTTCGTTTTAGGTTTATTATATTTACAAGGTTAGCATCGCCTAACCTGATTCTTAATTTTTATTATATTCAAAAAATTATTGATGTCAACAATTTTTGATGCTGTTTGGCAAAAATTTACAAAATATATTATATTGCTTGAAAAATCGAACCATAACATTTGACAGAGTAATATAACAGTGTTATTGAGGTGTAAAAATGTCAAACAAAGAATCAACAACCTTAAAAAATATATTATCTGCATGCCCAATATGCGCCATAAAAGCCATCGCCTTCAACATCAAAGTGGATGTGTTTCATTCAAAACGCCTCTTTCAAAAGTTGATTTTTACAATCTGCATTTTCATCATGCCGTCGCCGACCTTTGCGAGAAAACGGAAAAAGCCGCTGACGGATGGGTCACGCAGATCGTTGAAGCCCAGCATATAGGCACGGCTTGTGACCTTCAGACGGCTGTCCCACGGAGAAAGCTCGCTTTTCGCGTCCGAAACAGCAAAATATGCACCCACGTCCTTGATTTTTGCGTTCTTGAGCCAAGTTTTGGCAATCATCTTTACCGCCGTTCGGTTCGCCGCATCAAACACCAGCACACCACAGGGGAAAGCGTCTGCCATACCCTGCACAAGAGCTTTGACCTGCTCGGTTAAAAAGTAGTAGAACACGCCGGAGGCAAAGAATATCGCACCGCCCGATGCATCGATTTTTGAAAACCATTCGGTATTGTTCAAATCGCAGGGGATATTTTTCTCACGCTCCCCGGCGGGCAAAAGCTCGTTACGCACGGTTATGACATCGGGAAAGTCCAGATTGTAAATTTTACAGCTGCCGTTGTCGCAACTTCTGCCGGTGTTGTCCAGCCCGCAACCGAGATTAACCAGTGCTGCGTTAGGATGGGTTTTCAAATAATCCTTTACTTCACACTCTATATCGTTCTGCCGCATGGCAACCTCCAACGAGCCGAAGCGCTGCATGAGGCCGCGGGAGTTTTTCTCCGCCTCGGAAAAGTCGTAATCAATTTCATTGATTAAACTGACAGCCGTTTCATCCCGATAGAGATTAGGATACAGCTCTGAGCAGACCTTCCGCGCATACAACGGAATGATCAGCGTCTCCTGTACGGTGTTTTTCTCGATTTTGTATTTCATGGGTATCACTCACTTTCTGATAAATGGCAGTTCCGGCATACAGTCACGCTCGGCGATGTGTGCCAGCATTTCGGCGAATCCCTTTGGATCGCAAATCTGATATTGCATGTGATTGTATCCCTCAAACACGGGATAATGGCCGCAGGGGTAGGCTTGCATCACTGCCTGACGGTATTTGAAATGATCTTCTATACTGCCGAACTCGAAATAGATATGATTTTGCAGTTCTTCGGGAAGGGACGGAAAGGGCTTATCCTCCAGACTGTCCAGAATATGCCGCTGCAAATTTATATAGGTCAGATTTTTCCCTGCGTCTATAAAATACGACTTTATGGAGTCGTCGTCACACCACAGTATCTTTTTCAGTGTGCCGCCCTTCGACCAGTACAGGCTCCTAATAGCGAAATACAGAAACGGTGTCATAATGCGGCGCGTGCCTTTTCCGATTTGCGCAAACTGCCCGCCGTCAAAGAAAGCGTGCTCCACGGGCAGCTTCGTCTGCGTCAAAAACGCCATGGCAAGGTCTGCACCGATGGAAGAAGCAACCACCATCGCCAGCCGCTCCACGCCCTGTCGATGCAGAAAGTCCTCTACCTGCCGTATTTCGTCCGGCTTGCTGACATATTTCTGTCCCTCGCAGTAAACGGTGGAGGTGGGCAAGATGCAGAAATATTGATCCTGCAAATACCTCGCAATCGGTTCGCTGCTCGCTCCTGTCACACCCATTGCATGAAAGAACAGCACGGCAGGATTCCTCCTGTCGCCATATGTTTGAAACAGCATTTCTATCACCTCATATTTTCATAAAAAGCATCATAATCGCCGCCAACGCTGCCGAAATGACCGCCATGCCCACTGTGCCGAACAGCCACTTTTTTGCTTTATCTTTTGCGGTGATGTATGGCTTTAAGTCCTCTGTTCCTGGAATTGTCCACGCCTTTGTGTGACCGACCCAAAAATCATCAACAAGGAAACGGTCCATCAGGTTCATCACCGATAAAATAACGAGCATTTGCCAGAAGCCCGCAAGAAAGCCCCGCACACCGTTCACCGCATAGACGCAGACCAGCACATAGGCAATATAGCCGGGAACGCAGACAGCTTTGAAAATCAAAGCGTTTCGCTTGATTTCCGCGTGTGTTGTAAGTTCCAGCGTTACGCACCGCTCCTGCACCTCCGGGCCGTAAAGATGCACCATCCCCACCGCGCCTTTGCGGATACCGATGGCACAAACCAGAATGAGCAGAACGCCAAGTCCTATGCCTTCCAAAATTACCTGTAAAATCATCATTTACTTCCTTATCCCAGTGCCACATCCAGCACCATCATCACGCTGAAGCCTACCGCAAAGAACACCGTTCCAAGATTCGAGTGCCGCCCCTGCGACATTTCCGGAATCAACTCCTCTACCACCACATAGAGCATGGCACCCGCTGCAAAGCTCAGCAGATACGGCAGCGCCGGGATCACAAACTGCGCCGCGAGAAGCGTCAGCACCGCGCCGATAGGCTCGACAACGCCGGAAAGCACGCCGCCGAGAAACGCTCGGCCCTTGCGTACCCCCTCCGCCCGGAGCGGCATAGAGATAATCGCACCCTCGGGAAAATTCTGAATGGCAATGCCGAGGGACAGCACCAGTGCGCTTGCCGCAGTAATTTGCGTATTTCCTGAAAGAAAGCCTGCATACACCACGCCGACTGCCATTCCCTCCGGAATGTTATGTAAGGTCACCGCCAGCACCATCATCGTGGTGCGCCCGAGCTTACTTTTCGGACCCTCGGCCTGTTCACTTCCCACATGAAGATGGGGAATCAAACGGTCAAGCAGGAGCAAAAACAGCACGCCGACCCAAAATCCGATAAAGGCAGGGAGGAAAGACAACTTCCCCATATCCTCCGACTGCTCAATGGCGGGGATCAGCAAACTCCAAATCGAAGCCGCCACCATTACTCCGGCGGCAAAGCCGGCAAGAGATCGCCGCACCAAATCACTAAGTGACTTTTTCATAAAAAACACGCAGGCTGAGCCCAGCGTTGTGCCAAGAAAGGGAATCAGTATTCCGAGAAAAGTTTTCATTTATCTCACCGCCTTTGCATTGCGTTTTTATTTGTTTCTTCTGAAGCCCGCCTCATCCCGATATTCGGGATGTTCTTTTACATACGGGTCCTGGTCGCCGCAGATGGTATAGTCGCACCGGCAGCCGTTCACGCAGGTTGTCGCCCGTATCTCTTTCTTGCAAGGCTTTGAATACAGCACATGGCTTTTGCGGTCAAATAGAAGCTCGTTGTCCTTCATCTGATTGCCTCTCCCTCACTTTTGCGCTGTGATACAGAGCCAGCTTTTCTTTTTGTGTATCTGCACATCGTGAAAGCTCGCCTGCTCCAGATATGTTTTCAGCTCGGCGTCCTTGTAGATGGTCATGCCGCCGATGATCTCCGTCCACTTCTCATCCTTGTCCGTATCGCCGTTGCTTTCGTTGCAGATGAGAAAGGTTCCGCCGGGCTTCAGCACCCGATAAACCTCCCGGAAGCACTGCGGCAGATCGGGCCAGAAATAGACGGTCTCAAAGGCTATGACCGTATCGAACCAGTCATCTGCGAAGATCATATCCGCCACACTGCCTTGCAGAACGGCGCAGCGGCCCTCCGTGATGGCGGCCTCGTTGACCTTTTTGGATTTCTCCACGCTGACGGGCGAATAGTCGATGCCCTTCACGATGCCCTGCGGACATTTTTTTAGAAGTCTCTTGATGTTCGCCCCTCCACCGCAGCCGCAGTCCAGCACCTTAGCGTCCGGAGTAAGCTCTAAAAAGCGAAGTCCCCACCGTGCCACAGGACTGTGCCCCAGGTTCATCATGGCGACCATGATTTTCCCGCCAAAGCCTACGGGCTTGCGGGTATTTTCAAAGAATGACATATCACACCTCCAATTTTACACACTCGGCATAGGTCAGCGGGAACGAGGCTTTCGGCATACCGCTTTGCCGCACCGTCCAGCCGTTTTGCCGTAGGAAACGCAGGTATTCCTCGCTCGTCCATCTGCTGTGGAGAGGGGAAGCCCGCCAGCTTCATGAAAAAGCGTCGTCGCCGCATCTTCGCCCACCCCGGTAGGTTTCTATTTCAAGCAGCAGCCGTGAATCTTGATAAATGTTGAATAAAAGTCCGTTTATAAGTATGATACAATCCGGTTAGTAATAACTAACCAAATTATATCAAAAAGCAGACAGAAAGTCAATTTGTTTGTTTGCCTATCAATTCAAACTTAAGTGAGGGCATAAAGCTTTATTACTTTAAGCCCTCTTTTTTCTTGAAATGTCTCTCAAATTTTTTGCTCATTTCAATTCGTGTTACGATTTTGATTTGAGCGATGTCTCTCAAAAGTCTCAGTCATAAATGCCCTAAATCGCACTAAAATGACTTTGAAATTTTGAAATTTGCTGTCTCTTAGAATCTCTCAAAAACTCTCACAAGATTTTGAGGCAAAGAAAAATTGCCCGAACACCGCCGTAAAAAGCAGCATTCGGGCATAAAAAAGCCTCGGAACACGAATGTTCCGAGGTATTGGCAGATTATATCAACCTGTCAAAGAGAAATTACAACAGTTATAATCTTTTAATTCATATTTTTACTTCTAAATGTTTTAGACACGCAAATACACACTCATTTCCGTTTCTCCTCTATTTCCCCACGAATTATAAGGAATCAATGTAATCTTACATTTTTTTAAAGGAACCGGCTTATATTCGTCGTACAAGCTTTCATCCGGTTGTTCAACAAAACCGTCTGCAATTATTGTGCCGTTTTCATTATATACAAAATCACCATTTGGATTAATTTTTAAAAGCTGCAAGTTTTCACAGTTATCAATACTTTCTGCACAATATACAACAGGACCTCTTGCAACAGCAACCTTACCTATATTAGCTCTGACAAGATTTGAGCATCTAATTAATTTAACTTTTAAATCAAAAGATATTTTAACATTAGTGTTTTTATTGATACTCAAAACTGCGTAGCCGTTTATCATTTCGTAATTACAATTTATTGTGAAGTTATCACACCAAGCAGGAATTCTTAGTGCCAATTTAAACGGTTTATTAGGCTTAACATATAAAATCACATTACCGCTTGACAAATAATTTGACTGAACATCAATACAGCCGTTTGTAAATTGAGCATTTGCTCCAATATAAAGATTCACAAACAAGGTGCTGCTATTTTCACTAAAGCAATACTCTCCTATTGATGATAAAAAGCGTGCTAAATTAGGAGGACAACAAGCACAACCAAACCATTTTTGCCGCCTTGTTTTAACGTGATTTTTTCTTTCATCCTTTTTTGAAGCAACAGGCAAAACTTCAAGAGGGTTAACATAGAAAAAAGATTTTCCGTCACTGCCCATAGAAGCAAGAACCGTATTGTAAAGAGCTTGTTCAAACACGTCAAAATATGAAGAAATGGGATTAATTTCAAACATACGGCGTGAAAACATTGCAAGACCGATTGAAGCACATGTTTCACAATAAGCCAAATCATTCGGCAAATCATAATCAAATGAAAATGCCTCTCCAACTGCAGTGGAACCTATACCGCCTGTTATGTATAATTTTTTATTTACAATATTATTCCAAATATTTTTACAGGCGTTAAATACACAATCATCTTTTTTAACTTTTGCAATTTCAGCCATACCACGATATAAATAAACACCTCTGACAGCATGACCTACAGCTTCATTCTGCTTAACAGCAGGCATATGTGCCTGATTATATTCATAATCAATACTGTTATCTGTACGATTATAACAGCGCTCAATATCAAAATAATATGGCTTTGTGCCTCTTCTTTTTATAAATAATTCTGCCTGATTTATGTATTTTTCATTTCTTGTTATATAGTATAATTTCACCAAGGCAGACTCGGCTATTTCATGACCCGGATAGCCCTGATTTTTATTATCTCCAAAATAATCACAAATTAAATCAGCAAAGCGAATGGCGGCATTTAATAATTTATTATTGCCGGTGGAATTGTAATATGCCACAGCAGCCTCTGCTAAATGTCCAAAACAATAAAGCTCATGACGGTCTTTTAAATTAGAAAATATTTTACTTCTGTCATTGATTATATAGAGAGTATCAAGATAACCGTTTTCAAGCTGTGCGCTGCAAATTAAATCTACCAAATCATCAACTTGCTTTTTTAAAGCATCATTTTTTTCGTTTACTAAAACATACGAAGCGGCTTCTATCCACTTATATGCATCTGTATCCTGAAAGCACCAACCTAAAAAAGAATTGAAACTGCATTCTGTTTCTTTATATTCCCATTTATCAACCGGAAAAACAGGAACGGGAATACCGGCTTTAAGTAATGAACACACAGAAGATGCCTTTATAAAATTTGAAATACAATAACTTCTAGGTGCACCTGGAATCAAATCGTTTAAAGCATTATACTGATATGGAATAACAACTGTTTTAATTAAATTCAAATATTCATTAAAATAATTGTCATTCACTTTAACGTTATTTAAATGCAAAGGATTTGAAAAATTGTTTATATTCATATTTACCCCTTAAACAAACAATTCACTAACTGTACTTTATCATAAAAACAGCGTATTTTCAACAACCATCAACAGATGTGTTGCAATTCAATCAAAGTAGATTTTGATTTGAGCGATGTCTCTCAAAAGTCTCAGTCATAAATGCACTAAATCGCACTAAAATGACTTTGGAATTTTGAAATTTGCTGTCTCTTAGAATCTCTCAAAAGCTCTCACGATATTTTAAGGCAAAGAAAAAGTGCCTGAATACCGCCGTAAAAAGCAGTATTCGGGCATAAAAAAGCCTCGGAACACGAATGTTCCGAGGTAATGGCAGATTATATCAACCTGTCAAGTCACGGTCGTATTTGCTTTGCAAATCTCCACCTTAAAGACTTGACAGAACGATATTACGGGTTTAATTGCATTATAAACCCGTAATAAGAACATCACCCATTTACAAAATCACAGATTTTGAATGGGTCCCGATAACCTTGTTACTCGCTTTGCTCGTAATAAGGATTCGAACCTTAAATGACGGAGTCAGAGGCTCGCAATCTTTTTTCAAAACCGCCTATTTAAGCCATTTTTCAGGCTTTGCGTCTCTCAAAAATCTCTCAGAATTTTATTTTTGCTTATAACCGCAAATTCGTATGAGGAATTGCGAACCTTACACTGAGGTATCAATAAACTCTAAATCCGCATTATTTACAGTAGGGTAGTTTATCATTTGATGACTAAGAATATAAAAGGTCATTATTCAATCGGATTTAATGTTGTTTGTTCTGGCACTATGTTAAATTTTAACATGTCAGAAATATTTTTTGACATGATATCATAAGATATATTTTGAACTATTTTTTCAACAAAAAGATTTTGGCAATCAACGAGGAATTGCGCAAAATCGCTCTTAAAAGCAAGGTGCAATGGCTCGACCTTACAAAAGTGCTGTCCGACAAAAAAGGCAGACTTGCAAAAGAATATTGCTATGACGGTCTGCACCTGAACGCTCAAGGATTTGAGATTGTATCCGAAAATATTATTCCTCTGTTGAAATAAGCACAAAACGAAACAATGACTTGAAGTTTGAACTTCAAGCCCTTTTTGTATATATTCTATTGTTTGTTGTCAAATTCAAAGATGTGAAAAATATCTGTCTTTCCGATTTTTACAGTTGTTTTTCCGTCTTTTACCTCTGTGTCGAAATGATACGAATCGTCTGAAACAAGGCGAATTGAATCAAATTCTCCGGATATTGTGAACTCAATATCGCAAATCGGATATACCGGAGTTACAGTTTGCTGATTCACCAAGCTGACATAAGTTTTGCCGTCTTTTTCCCACTTCAAAAGTTCTACAAAATCGGGTGCGTTTGAAACAAATTCAGGAGTTTTGTCGCCCATCAAATACTTGATTATGTCTGCCAAACATTGTCTGCAATCGTGTGCAAGGGTCAGCTCCGGCGTAGATGCAATCCAAATGATTTTTCCGTCTCCGTATTCTGTCTGAGTCACCGCAGGGAGGGTTGTGTGAATTCCCGGCGGGTTTGAGTGAATCGCAGAAAAGTCTAAGCTGTTCGGCAATGTGTAAGGATAAGAAAGTGTTGCCAAAGCCTTTGTCTTTGTTTTGTTGATAATCCTTGCTTCAAATGCGCTGTTTTCAATGGGATAGGGGCTTGATTTGTCAAAATGCTTGAAAAGATGCTTGTATTCTTCGGTAGGGTTTAAGTAGCAATAGTTGTATTTGCTGGTGCCGTAAATGTCTACACCGACTAAGCTTTCCAGCTTTTTGTTGTTTGCAAGCTTTCCCGTAATGAATATCGAACCGCCGTTTTTAAGATATTGTCTAAGCTGTTCAATTTCATAATCGGAGATTTCCTGCACGCTGTTCATAACCAAAACTTTAGCCGTCAAATCCTTAAGGTTTTTACTGCCGATAACATCAAATGCAATGTTCTTTTCTCGCAGAATTTTTGCAATGTTCAAAGGAGATTGAATATAGTTTTTGTTCGTTTTCAAAGCGGTGTTGTACCAAATCGCAACATCGCTTTTTATGTTTCCCGAAACATATTTTTCAACGCTCTTTGTAGTTTCAAAAACTTTTTTGATATTGTTTTGATACACCGAATTTGTGATTGTTCCGTCAGGATTTATCGCATCGCATATAGCAAACGCTCCGCCGTGCACCAAGGCGTTGAGATTGTGAATGAGCAAATCCTCACAGCTTCTTGAAACCGTATGATAAAACAGGGTGTTGTCGCATTTCGAGGTAATGTAGCAAAACGGCTTGTTTTCCGTCATATTGTTATAATATTTGCACATAAATGTTTGCTCAAGATAACCGCCGTAGTAGTCACCGCTTGCATAATCGGAGGCGCTGAAGTTTGCTTCCGTATTGCCCTGCATCCAGTTGAGTCCGATTGCAGCCATATTGTGTTCAATGGTAATGTTGGAATTAACATCCTTGATGGCTTTTGTATTTGAACGCATAAATTCGTCTATCCAAGCCTGTCTTCTGTGGAGATATTCAATCCATATTTTGCTGTTTGGATTATGTATGACAGGAAGAACTTTTCCCGTTTCTTTCAAAAACCTTTCTTGGCAATGCTTGCAAAAACATTCTCTCGGCCAAAACGGCATATCGAGGAAAATGCTTTCAAAATCATAAGTTTGTGCAAGCTCGCTTAAAATGTTGTGGCAGTATTCTCTGTATTCCGGATTGTTCGGACAAACCAAGCCGTATCTTGTGTTTGCGCCCGGCAGCTTTGTGCGGGATGTTACACCCGTAAAGTGTTTGATTCTCCAATTTTTATGGTTTGCATATGCGTAGTTATCATAAACCTGCGAAAAATACAAGATAACATTTATGTTGTTTTTGTGGCACTCATCAATCATTTCTCCCACATAGTCGAGATTTCTGTTTTTGAGCGTTTCGTGCATTTTGCCGTATTTACTCGGCCAATAGTGCAATCCTACATGAGATTTCGCCTTAACCACAACGCTTGTGACCTCGGCGCCCTTCATTGTTTTTACAAAATCTTTTACATCAAGCTTAGACAAATATTCAGGATTTGTGTCGTTGATATGCATATCCATAAATACTCGTCTGTAATCATTATCGTACCACAATTATATTTCCCCCTCATTTATAACTGTTACTTAATATGAAATAACGAACGATATTTTTTGCATAGTGTCGCAAAAATAATTATATCTTGGAAATCGTACAATAGCAAGAACAAAAACATCAAGCACACACAAAGATGAAAAGCCTCTCAGAATTTTATTTTTGCTTCGCATAGCA
>OODA01000476.1_pt1 | contig 23664 bp, 16 predicted proteins | sample 1671341 | NCBI WGS metagenome assembly OODA01 (sample SAMN06348147, study PRJEB24527) | human gut metagenome | biome: human gut; feature: ankylosing spondylitis patient; material: feces | host: Homo sapiens | place: China | collected 2015-10 | reverse complement strand
TGCCCGTCGGGGCGGTAGTATAGTCCGCCTTCGCAGAGCTGTCCATGCCGTAAAGCTTGTAAGTGCCCGTTACCGAGATATCGCCTGTCACCGTGCGGCCGTTCAGGTCGAGATAGATATCCTTGGTGATGTTTTTGATATCCTCGGTGGTGTTGTGCAGCAGCTTGATGTAAGTGTTGCCGTTGCTGCCTTGCGGGAATTCAGTCACGGCTTTTTGCAGGGTTGGATAGTTCGTCCGCGTGCCGTCATTCTTGACGATCTCCGCGAAATCCTTCAGCCATTTGCCGCCGTCGCAGGTCGGGCAGGTGCAGTAGGGGATGGTTTGGCCGGCGCTGGCTTTTGCGGTTTCAGTGTAGCTGTCGTCGATGTTTTTCAGCTTGGCGGCGGTGATGGGGATAATCACCTCTTTATTGTCATTTGTTTTATATTGATAGGTGTTAGAATCCTTACCGGGCGCGCCCTGCTGGACATATTTGCCGGTTTTGTTGCTGCTGCAAATGTCAGCGCCGCCTTTGGTAGTGTAGATGGCGCCAATAGCCGTTACACTGCCGTTTACATCCATCTTGGCATCGACCAAATCGTTGTTAGAACGGTTATATGCCTTGCCCGGTGCATATGCAACGGACTTAAACTTGCAGGGGCCCCAGACGAAGTTGTCGGAGTTCCACTCATCGCTGTCATAGAAATAGATATTCTTCCCATCTGCAACCGTCAGGCCAGCGCCCTCGGCAATATTGACCTCAACGCCCGCCAACAGAGCCGCATCCTGATTGATCATCACATTTCCAGACTGGATATTGATAGTAATGTTGTTGGTGATAGGCAGTACGTAGCTTTCAGAGTTAACATTCATGCCCGCAAGCTTTAGCGACAACGTGTTCAATGCCGCTTCGCCGTTTACTGTGAATACAAGACGATCCGTCTTTTCATCGTAATCCTTAGTAAAGCTACCGGATTCCACTTTGAACATACCGGTGTCGCCAATGAAATTAATAGCAGTAGTATATGTGGTTTTCATTGCATAAACGCCGCTATAAACCTGTTCATTGGCGCCGGCATTCAACCTCAAGGGAACTTCAATGTTTTGTACGAAGTACTGCGAAAATGGGAACACCTTGTAGCGCATATTGGAAGATGCGCTGCCGCCGCGGAAGTCTGCAATCTGATAGAATTCGTACACCGTAGCGCCGGATTCCGCCAGAACAGAGCCGCTGCCGGAGATAAAGCCCCATGCATAGAGCTTGCCGCCGTTCTTGACCGTGATGGAGCTGTTATCCGCCATTTTGATATAGCCGTAATCACCAACGGGACGTCCCTGCTGACCGCCGCCAGCGGCAAAATATCTGCCGCCCAAGCTGATGGCGCCATTGACGGTAATGGAGCTTCCTTCGCTCATCGTCAGTGTCCGGAATGCCTTAGACGCCGGAGTCGTCCGAATCGCCGCAGGAGCATCCGTATACAGTGTCCCTGCCGCGTCGAAGGGGATCAACAGCGTGATTCCCGCCGGAATAGTATAGGTATCGCTGATAGAACCATCGGTCGCCAAGGTAATCTTGGACTGGCCGTTTGCCTGCGCATAGGAAACCGCTTTTTTCAGATCGTCGAACGGCTGGCCGCCGGTCTCAAAGAGTGCTGCGGCTTTGCTTGCAAATTTTGCTGTAATGGTGCAGTCGCTTTCAATATTCAGCGCTGTGCTTGCGGCAGTTGCGATGCACTTGCCGGTGGTCAGATTGTACCAGCCAAGGAACTGATAACCATCTGCCGGGGTTGCCACCACCGTATAAGCGGTCATGGAGCTTTGCGTGTTGCTGTATTCCTCGGTAATGAGTTTTCCGTTTACTGTATAAGTACCGTTTTCAGCAGGCACGAAAGTCGCAGTTGCATTGACATCGCTTACCAGAACCACGTTGGTAAGGGTGATCTTCGTAGCAGCACTGGTGCTGCCAGACTTGATGTATACTTTAACGCTCTCGTTTGCCGCCAGTTCCTTGGTAAAACTGGCACTCGAAGAAACCTCTGTACCATCCACCTGAATTTTTCCGCTGTTCTGCTCAATAGAATAGTCAAAGGAAAGGGTTGCTGTTGTCAACTTCTTATTTGTAATTGTCAGTGTGGATTCATAGGATGTATCGCTGCATGTTCCACCTGTGCTGGTAGCTGCGCCGATAATGCTCGTACCATTGGCCGACCACGAAGCCTTTTCGTCACCATTAAAACTCAGTCCAATGTTCTCGTCGGCTAAACCGGTCACGGTTCCTTTGGTCGCCGCCAGCGCCGGCAGCGTCATCGCCGGCAGCAGCGTGAGTATTGTGACAAACGTCAGGAGCAGCGACACAAAGCGCCTGCCAATTCGTTTAACCATTCCGTCGTCCTCCAGTTTTTTTCTCTTTTCTTCGCAATTCGCCGTAAATGCTGATGCCGATCTCCAGCGATAGCAGCGCCCAGAGGTGGGAAACGTGCAGGATGCTGTCCGTTCGGTCCGAGAAGCGGAGCGTCTCGGTCACGAAGCGGAAAATGCCGTAGGAGATCATATAGATGGGGTAGATCATGCCCCGCGCGCTGCCGGAAAGCACCTTGCGCCACAGGCGCGAGAGCAGGATGACATAGAAGAGCAGCTCCAGCTCGCGCGTGGGGAAGCGCAGATGCGTCAGCCCCTCGATGGGGATGTGCGCCCCCAGACAGCATCCTGAAATCATGCAGTTCAGGCGGGCGCACATCAGCGTGAATACAAGGCAAATCGTGAACACATCGAATACATCCGCTGTTTTCTGCTTGGCAAGCTTCGCCACGCCCCAATAGAACAGGGGCATGAAGAAGACACCGCCGAACAGGCTCATATTGCTGAAATCCCCGGTCTCAAACAGCGCAAACACCTTCACGCTGAGAACGCCGAGAACCGTGTGCAGCACCGAAAGGAGCAACACAGAAAGCCAGCGCAGATGCAGCCGCTCGCGGCAGCGGTGAAGCCAATAGACGTTGAACAGCGTCCCGCAGCCGAGCAGCAGAATAAGCGCGTGGTCAGAGAGCCAAGTGAGCAGAGCCATGTTTAGTTTTTAGAATTCAGGACGGCCTGCAACAAAGTAAGGGTATCCTTGTTATTGAATGCATCGTTTTCGCTAATGTCGAATCGGCCATTGTAGTCGTTGATGATCTGCAGCACACCAAGGTACGCTTTCATGTCCGCCTTAGCGCCCTTATCTTCGCCCCCCAGATATCCAAAAGGATCACCGTTATTATTACTATCATTCTTCATGGCTAAAAAGAGATCTTGAAGGGCATCTTTGTCCTTAGGATCGGTCGTCTTAAGCTTATTTTTGAAGGTATCACTTGCATAATCCGAGTTACCATAGGCGGTCATGGTGCCATACAGAAGCGCTGCCTTGATGAGCGGGTCTTTATCTTTATCTTTATTCAAAATATCGGTCATTACCCCTTCGGGATTGGTTCTTACGCTATCCAAAAACTCATCGTTGTTCATGCTTTTTGCTTTGGAAGCGACATAAAGAATGGTGGCGTTAGCGAGCTCCGTATTAGAGGGATCTCTCCCCAGCTCATTTTTGAGATCATTTTTTAACTTCGTATAGTCGGCTTCAGGCATCCAAGTGGACAGATCGCCGCCCTTTAGCCACTCGGTAAACAGAGTGGAAATGCCGTTGCAGGTATTTGCCAATTCCACTTCATGACCATTCAGATTGGACTTTCTGAAATAATCAAGAAGCTCCTTCTGATCATCATTCAGCTCGACCACCGTGATAGGCAGGGGGATCGTGTTGTATTTGGTTTTGCCCGCGTACTTGTCCGTGCGGTATTTCACGGTGTTTTCCCAGTTAGAGCCGAAGGCGTCGGACAGCCACTTTTTAACGACCTCAGCATTACCGCCGTCAGAAGTAACGGAAACGCCGCCCTTGCCGACGGTCACGGTGCCCGTCACGCCGGGGTTCTCATACTTGCCGATCTCACCGGCGTAGATGATGTTGCGATACAGGGTCTCGTCCAGACCCTCGTTGGTGCGCTTAATGTAGCCGCCGTAGCCCACCGTGCCGATGCCGGCTAAAATGCCGATGATCGCGATGACCACAATAAGCTCTACCAGCGTAAAGCCTGCGCTGCCGCGCAGCTTGTTCCTCACTTGCTTTTTCATGTTGTATCCTCCTCAATATATTTGTTTTCTTTTTGAGAATTATATGAACAGATGATTACTCTGTGGTTTCCTATTCTGTCTTCCATTTCAGCACGCCGTAGCCCACGATGCGGGAATCCGACAGCGGGTAGCGGTTGACGGCGACCCTGCCGCCGCTATTGCCCTCGATGGTGTAAAGGAAATTCCCTTCCACGCACAGCACCGCGCCGACGTGGTCCGGGTCCTTGACGCCGTCCCAGTCAAAAAAGACATAGTCGCCGGGAATGGGCATATTGTTGGCGTCATTGGGGTTGCGCCACTGGCTCTTATCCTTGAATCCCTTCATGCCCTCATCCACGTCTGCGAATTTGGGCGGCGCGCCGTCGATGGAGGTTTTCTGCTGATCGGCTGCCCACGAGAGGAAACAGCCGCACCAGGGGGTGTATTGGTTCCAGCCGGGGTGACCCGCATAGCCGCCGATGTACCATTCGGAGAAGTATTTGTATGGGCTTGCATTCTCCAAGAGGATATCTCCCCTGCTGTCGTACTGTCCGGCAAGCGTCTTTAAAAACGCGAAGCGCGCTTTCTTTTCCGCATCGGTCAAATTGGCAGCGTCCGGCAGGGTCGGAGTTTCTTTTAGGATATCTTCCGCCTCCGCTTTGCCGACGCTGTCACCCTCGATCCCGGTGCGGCAGAAAACGGAGGTGCTGTAGCTGTGCGCCGCGGTCGCGAAGGTGAAGGTCACGAGGCTGCCGTCCAGATCGACCCGCGCACCGCGCAGGTTGTCCAGCAGCACCTGATCGCCGCTCGTGCCGCTCGCAAGCTTGCCGTTATTGTAGCGCAGCAGCACCGCGCCGGGAGTGCCGTCGGCAGTCTTTCCCTGTAGCTGCCAGCCGTCGGAGAGGGGCTCCACGCGGTAGATCTTGCCGCTGGCGGAGAGATCCTCCAGCGCGGAGAGCACGATGCGCACGGTCTGCTGCTCGCCCGCCTCTTTCTGCGTCGTTTGATGCACCCGCAGTCCGAGCAGCATCAGCGACGCTGCAGCTGCCAGCACGATGGAGCTGACAGCGACGGTCACCAGCAGCTCGACCATGGTAAAGCCGCTGTTGTTTCGTTTCATTCGCTCGTCCCCCCCTTTTCCGCTGTCAAGTGGGTGATGGTATAGGTGTTGTAGTGGTGCGTCGCCTTGCTGACCCTGGCGGTGTACTTTATGACCTCTTGGGTCGTTCCGTCGGGCAGCTTTATCGGTTCTTTCCGATGCGGGGTTGTGGGACACTCAAGATCCATGCGGATCTTTGTCTCGATGCGAACGGCGTCGTTCGCGTAGGTGAGGGCAAAGGTGTAGCACTCGCTGCCGGTCTCGGCGGGATCGGGGGGTGTAAAGGTACAGTTGCCGACTTTTTCCTTCACAGCGTCAAGGTGTGCAAGGTATTTTCCCTTTGCCTCTGCCTTTGCATCATCTTCCGATTCGTATTCCGCGGATTCTTGCAAGGAGCTTACGTCCTCCGCCAGTGCCACGAATTTTTCGATCTCGCCCTCCGCCTGATAGAGCTGCCGCGTCTGGCGGACGGACTCCTCCTGCGCCTGATAATTTTTCAGCGCCGCGGTGCAGACGGACACGGCGACGGCGCACAGCACCAGAACGACGATGAGCACATACGCCAGCGCGTAACCGCCGTTGTCTTTCCAGAGCTTTTTCATGCGCCACCGCCTTTCGGCGCCGCGTCGCGGACATAGGTTTCCACTGTAACGAGCGGTTCCGTGCGCTTATCCGACACCGTGACATGATAATAGGGGTCGCTGCTGTTGTCTTTCTTCGTTTCGATCTTCACATTGGGGAACTCGCTTTCGTGGTAAGCGGGACTTGCCTCCGTAACGCCGTCCTTCATCAGGGTCTCCACCGCGGTACGGACGTTCAAATGGGCTTCCATTACGGCCTGGCTATGGGCGTTGATCCGTCCTGCCAGAATCAGGCTGGAACAGATGGGCGCGGAGATCAGGCCGATGATGGCGATCGCCACGACGACCTCCAGCAGCGAAAAGCCCGCTGTTCTCTCTTTCCCGATCTTTTTCATGCCTTGTCTCTCCCAATGGGTCAGTTGAAAATGTCCGTCTTACCGGTCGCGGGCGGCGTTACGCCCGGTTCCTCATAGGTGTTCTGAGCGGACGGCATCAGATACAGCGTCAGGGTCATCTGCCCGTCCAGCAGCTTTTTTTCGCTGTCGTAGTTGAAGGTGGCATACCGGATGGAGGTAATGCGCTCATCCGTTGCCAGCGCGTGCACCATGTTCTTGAACTCCCGATAGGAGGCGTGATAGTACACCGTCAGGTTCAAGCCCTCAAGGAGTGCGCCATCGCTCAAGGCCTGCATCGGCGTGATCTCACCGAAAGAAAACTCGATGTCGCCGCCGCTCCCGAAGCGCTGAAGGAAAATATCGTGCAGTTTCTGGGTGTAGCCCAGCTCCTTACTGCCGGTCCCCAGCGTTTTTTCCAGATACAGCAGGTAGAGGATCTGATCCTCTTCCTGCATCCCGGCGGGGAACTTGTCGTAAAGCGCGGCGCGGCTTTCCTCGATCGCCGCCTTTGCCGGCTCAAGCTGATCCTGCACATCCTTGTACATCTCGTTTTCGACGATGGTGGTTTGCAGCGCGGTGATCTGAGCATTTAACTGATCCCGCTCCATGACGTAAGCTTCACTGCGGGGGCGGTAGCCCAGAACATACACCAGAACGGCGACCAACAAGAGCAGGACTGACAGGACAGCCTTCCAGTTTCTACCGATCACTTTCACTGGCCCACCTCCACTTTCTCAACCTTGGCGTCGCGGTCCAGACCCTTGCGCGTCTGCTCCGCCTGGATCAAGGACTCGTCATAGGTCAGCACGACCGTCAGGTAATAGCGGTTGTCGGCAGGCTTCTGCGTCTGAGAAGCGCCGGTGTTGAAGATATCCGGGATGCCTGAGCCGCCGGTTTGATTTTTGAGTTGATTCATCAGAATCCACATCAGCAGATCGTTTTCATCCATCCCCGTGCTGCCGGAGGTGCCGGATGTACCGGAGGTCTGCTGATTCTTCCGCAGCAGCGCGTTGACCGCGGCCACAGTGGCGGCATCCCGCTGGAACGCCGCGCCGATGTTGATCTCCTTTTGGAGCATCGCAAGGTCGAGCGCGGTGTTGACCGAGCGGAGCTCGCCCATTTCCTTGGCAAGATGGAGCGCAAGCTTGCCACGCAGCGTCTGATTCTGCCGAATGAGCGCGATCGCTGCGTTGACATTCGTCTTGTTGTCGGTCAGGATGTTCAGCAGGTTCGGCAGATATTTGTTCAGCATCACATCGTCGCTCTCATAGAACATACGGTGCTGATCGGCGTTTTTCCAAATGTCGTCAAAGATCTTGTCGTACAGGATCTGGTCCTTTTCCTCACGGGCGATATCCTCGCGCATCAGCAGGAAAAACTGATACATGGCGGCAGGATCGCTTTGCAGCAGCGAGCGCAGCGCCGCCTTTTCCTGCGCGGCAGTGGCGCTCTTGAGCAGGCTGTCGAGCGGGAAGGAATACTGCTGCACCGGCCCGTAGACGGCTTGCAGCGCGTCCAGCTGGTTGGAGTTCAGGTATTGCAGACTGAGACGCAGCTTTGCAATATCGGCAGACTCAATGCCAGAAGCAGAGGACGTACTGCCGCTGCTGGGCGTGGCAGGCGTGACCGGCGTGCCGGAATTGCCGGGACGGCTCGGAACGCTCGGTGTGCTCGGCGTCGTCGTGCCGGGGTTGCTCGGAGTGACGGGCGGGTTGGGATTGCTCGGCGTGCCGCCGGTGCCGCCTCCACTGCCGCCGCCTCCGGGGAGCAGACCTTGCAGGAAATCAAGGTTATCGGGGGAAATGGTCATGCCGACCTTCTCCATCATGTCGGCGTAGCTTTCGATCTTCTGGATGGTCGCTTCGTCAACGCCCGCGGCACGCAGCAGCGGGAGCACGTCCTTGATCATTTTGCCGGTGATGCCGTTTGACGCGTTGGGGAACAGCTCATCGAGGGAATAGCCGCCCTCGGTGGGAGGTTCTTCCGTACTGCTTTCCTCGGTGCCATCCGCTGCGCTTTCCTCCGTGCCCGGCACGGGGGACTCCTTCCCCGCTTCCTCGTACAGCGCAGCGATCATTTTGTCCGGGGAGTAGGCTTCCCGCGGGCCGATGGTCAGGCTGGAAACGGTGTTGAGGGTCATGAAGGGCACGTCGCGCAGCGCCACGAGGAAATAAGCGGCGTCCTCCTTGCTCTGGAAGGCGACCTGCGCCGCAAGACATAACTCGGTCGTGCTCAGAGCGGTCACCGTTGACTTCTTGGGGAGCTTTGCCTCCAGCTCGCCCAGCACCAGTTCAAGGTTGTCGTTATATGTCCGAACGGAGTCGAATACGGTGTCCCAGTCGGCGCTGTAAGCGTCGTACATACTCGAATAGTTGTGGTAGTTCTCCGCGCAGCCCGCGTTCTGCTGGGCAAGCGCCGTCAGGCGGTCCTGCTGTGCGCGCAGACCGTCCAGCTCCGTGCTCCACGACAGCTTGGAGGTCAGCAGCAGCAGTACGGACGCCGTCAGCGCCGCGCCGCCAAGGAACACAAGACCGTACTGCCACGCGCGGTTGATGGGTGCGCGCGCGCCGGTGATGTGGTTCAGCTCCGGGTCGCCGAAGTCAAGGGCGGTGAGCGCCGCGCCCTGACAGAGCAGCCACTGCGCGCCGTAGTCGGTCTCCGCCATTTCGACGGGGACATTCAGCAGCGACGCGAGCGCCGGGGCAAGCCCCGCCTCCTTCGCCTGACCGCCGGAAAGCACGGCGCTCGTCAGGCGGGCGCGGCCGGGCATGGCGGAGAAGTAGTCGAGCACGATGCCCGCCTCATTGAGGTCGTCCTGCTGGGAATAGCCCCGCTGCAGCAGGCGCTGCAGCTTGACCTGCCCGTTGTGAACGAAGGTCAGCAGCAACAGCTCGCTCTCGGCGTTGATATAGAGGCAGACGCCGTCGTCCGTATCCGCGGAGGACTTCGCGTGCTTTGGCAGGGCAAAGTCCGCGTCCACGGCGGTGGCGTGGCTGTGACCGCAGAAATCGACGGCGGCAACGCTCAGCCCCATGCTGTTGGCAAGGGCGTAGTAGCGGTGGAGCATCGCGCGCGGCACCGCCCAGAGCTGCACGCGCAGATGACGCGCGTCCTCGCGCGCCTCAACGCCCACGCTCTCCCACGAAAGCTGATACTCGCCCGGGTCGATGGGGAAATACTCGTCCATGTTCGCCAGCAGCATCTGGCCGAGACGCTGCTGCTTTTTCACCGCGGGGACGGTGACGCTCTCGCTGATGACCTGCGTGGAGCAGAGCGAAAAGACCACCTTACGGCAGCGGCGGAACAGCCCCTGCCGCAGAACCGGCTCCATCGCGTCGTGCAGGGCGTCCAGCCCCACGAGCTGACCGTCCTCGACCGCGTTCGGCGGCGTGGGCAGGATGACCTGCTCGGAAATGGCGTCGCTGCCCAGCGTCATCTGGGCGATGCGGATCTCCCGCTCGGTGATCTGCACCACCAGCGCCCTGCCGCTCAGCTTTTGCTTGCTCATAAGTGTTCCCTCCCGGACTGTGGGAATGGCACAGCCGTCCCGAAGAACGGTTCTGCCCCTCCCACAGGCTCTTGTTTTTCTCTCGCGGGCAGGTCCGCGCCTGCCCTTTTCTCTCCCGTGTTACAGCCCAAAAAGGCCAAGGTACGCCGCGATGAGCCGGTCGCCCCACAGCGCCGCGACCCAGATGCCCGCGGCAAGATACGGCCCGAACGCCAGCTTGCGGGGCGCGCCGCGTTTCATGCGGATTGAGTGGATGACCGCGCCGGAAACGCTGCCGAGGATCATCGCAAGAAGGATGCGCTGCCAGCCCAGCAGCAGTCCCGCCCCTGCCATCAGCTTGACGTCCCCCATGCCAAGGCCATTGCCCTTCGTCACGAACCACAGCAGGAGGAAAAGAAGGCTCACCGAGAACATGCCGATGAGATACGTTTTCCAGTGCGCGGTATCGCCTGCAAGCTGCACCGCGCCCAGCAGGAAAATCGCAAGGTTCAGCCCGTTGGGGATCTCGAAGGTGCGCCAGTCGATGAGCGCCACGACGATGAGCGCGGAGAAAAGCAGCGAATACAGCACCGCGCGCAGCGGCTCGGCCTGATACAGCCACGCCGCGAGCAGCCATGCGCCGCCGCTGAGCGCCTCGACCACGGGGTACTGGGCGGAGAGCCTTGCGCCGCAGGCGCGGCACTTCCCCCCCTGCGCAAGGTAGCTCACGACCGGCAGCAGCTCATACCAGCGCAGACGATGGCCGCAGGCCATGCAGTGCGACGGCGTTTTCACGAACTCCTCCCCGCGCGGCAGGCGGAAGATCAGCACGTTGCAGAAGCTGCCGACGCACAGACCCAGCGCCGTCCAGAGCAGCAGCAAAAGACAGGTCATGGGAAATCTCTCCTTTTCGCTCAGGGGTCTCCCCCGCCCGCCCGGGTGATAGGGATACCGGACGGGAGGACGAGACGATTTAAATTGCCTGGGAATGATGCGGAACGCTGAGATCAGTCGTTCAGCGCCCAGCCGTTGGCAGCCGTCCACGTTGCGGAGGTGTGATCGCTCTTGAACTCGAAGTTTGCCAGATCGTAATAATCCTTGACACCATCAGTGACTTGAACGGCGGTAGCAGTAGCCCCAGCGGCTGCGGGGGGAGTGACCGTAACGGCAGCAGAACTCTTTTCGCCAGTAACTTCGATCTTATCAACGTCAACTTCATCATACTTCCCAGCCTTGACCTGCGCATCGGTATAAGCAAAGACAGCGGCGGTCTTGATGGCGTCCAACTGGGTGTAGTCAGCAGCCTCGTTGGCCTTCTTGATGTAGCCGGAGTAAGCGGGGACGGCGATGCCGGCGAGGATGCCAAGGATCGCGATGACGACGATCAGCTCAACGAGGGTAAAACCGGACTTGGAACCAAACTTTTTCATAGGAGTTTTCTTCCTTTCTTTGTTTTGCGTCGGATTTTATATCATCGCCATGCGGCACGGGCCCCTATCTCCCACGCCAGGGGACATGGCTTGGATATACGGATTTACAGGTATTTGTCGAATGCCTTGGTCATGTTGATCATCGGCAGGTAGATCGCCAGCACGATGATGACCACAAAGACCGCCATGAAGATGATGATGGCGGGCTCCATCAGATTCAGGAGCTTTTTGGTGGCCTCATCTACTTCTTCATCGTAGTAGTCGGCCACTTTGCCCATCATGCTTTGCAGGTCGCCGGTCTCCTCCCCCACGCCGACAAGATTCGACACCATGGGCGGAAAAATACCCGTCCGCACGAGGCTCTCCCGCAGGGGGGTACCCTCGGCGACCAGGGCGCGCGCGTCGCGGATGGCCTCCAGATAGTAGATGTTGCCCATGTTGCTGGCGGCGAGGTCCATGCTGTCCGTCAGCGTCAGGCCGGAGCCGATCAGCACCTCCATGGTGCGGCAGAAGGTGGCGCAGGCGGTCTTGACTGTCAGGTTGCCTACAACGGGGGTCTTGCGGGCGAGCCAGCCGAAAAAGTGCTTGCCCTTGTCGGTCCTGTGAAACAGGATGCCGCCCACGATCAGCGCTGCCAGCACCAGCAGCGGCACCCACCACCAGGACTTGAACCATTCGCAGACCGCCATCACGCCCTGCGTAAGCTTGGGCAGCTCCGCGTCCATTTCCTCAAAGGTTTTGAGGAAGTTGGGGATGATCTTCGTCATCATCACGATCAGCACGACGATCATGACCACGATCAGCACGCAGGGGTAGATCATGGCGCTGGTCACCTTGCTCTTGGTGCGCTTGCTGCGGTCGAAATAAAGCTCCATCTGGCGGAAGGATTCCTCCAGATTACCGGAGGATTCGCCCGCGGCGACCATGTTCACCAGAATGGCGGGGAAGATCTTGGGATGGCGGCGCATGGAAGAAGCAAGCGATTCGCCCTTTTCCACGTCCGCCTGCATTTCGCGGATGGCGGCGCGGAGCTTTTTGTTGCCGGTCTGCTGACCGAGCATGGAAAGCACGGACGCGACCGACACGCCCGCGCGCAGGATGGACACGAACTGACGGCAGAACACCGCCATGTCCTTCGCCTTGGGCTTGCCGAGGAACGGGATCTCGATATCGCGGTTGAGGGTGGTCTGCTCCTTAATGTCTAAAATCGTATAACCGGCGCCGCGAAGGGAGCTTTTCGCGGTCTCGATGGACGACGCATCCAGAGAGGAGCGGACGCGCTTTCCGTTTCGGTCGATCGCCGTATAGTTGAATCCGGGCATGGAGCCGCCCTCCTTTCTCAGGTCTGCCGCCCTGTCTTGAATTTATCAGGCTCGTTGGCGGCGGCGAGGGCAGTCTCCAGCGAAATCACGTGACGGTCGACAAGATCCTCCAGCGCGTCGTCCAAAAGCTGCATCCCGTACCGCTTGCCGGTCTGGATGGCGCTGACGATCTGGAAGGTCTTGCTTTGCAGGATCATGCTGCGAATGGCGGGGGTGACGACCATGATCTCGAATACCGCCGTGCGGCCGCCGCCGATCTTCGGCAGGAGGGTCTGGCCCACGGCACACTCCAGCACGTCCGCCAACTGGATGCGGATCTGGTTCTGCTGCTCGGCGGGGAACGAGTCGATGATACGGTCGATGGTGTTGGCGGCGCCCTTGGTGTGCAGCGTGCCGAACACCAGATGGCCCGTTTCGGCGGCTGTGATGGCGGTGGAGATGGTCTCCAGATCGCGCATCTCGCCGACCAGGATCACGTCGGGGTCCTGACGCAGCGCAGCGCGAAGTCCCGCGGCAAAGCTGCCGGTGTCCGCGCCGACCTCGCGCTGGTTGATGATGCATTGATCGCTCGCGTGCAGGTATTCGATCGGCTCCTCCAGCGTGATGATGTGGCGGCGCTGGGTGTGGTTGATGTGGTCGAGCAGCGCCGCCAGCGTGGAGCTTTTGCCCGAGCCGGTGGGGCCGGTGACGAGCACCAGTCCGCGGGGTTTATCCGCCTGCGCCACCACCACGGGCGGAAGGCCCAATTCCTCGGCGGTGGCAATGCGCAGCGGCAGCAGGCGAAGCGCCAGCGACGTCATGCCCCGCTGACGGAACACGTTACAGCGCATACGCACCAAATCGTGATAGGTCACGGCGAAGTCCGCCTCGCCCAGTTCATGAAATTCCTTGAGAAGTCCGGGCGTGATCAGCTCCTGCACATAGGCGGTGGTATCCGCCTCGGTCAGCGGGACCTCCCCAAAATTGGTCAGCTCGCCGTCCAGTCGAAAAATGGGGGGCTCCCCCACCGTGAGGTGAATGTCGGAGGCGTTGCGCTCCAGCGCGTCATGGATGAGTGTTTCCAGGTCGATCATGCGCCGTCCTCCAAAGGATGAGTTTCTTCCGCCACATTTTCAACGCTGATGCGCTGCATCTCGCTGATGGAGGTCGTTCCCTCCAGCACAAGGCGGCGGGCGCTTTCGCGGAGGGTGTGCATCCCCTCGGCGATGGCAGTCTCCCGCAGCGTGCCCGTGTCGCAGCGGTGGGAGATCATCGTGCGCATACGGGGCGTGATCTCCATGATCTCGTAAATGCCGATCCGGTCGAAATATCCGGTACCGGCGCAGCGCTGGCAGCCCACCGGCTCGTAAACCTCGGCACTGTCCTTCTCCTCCGGCGTCAGTCCCAGATATTCCAACTCATGCTCTAAAAGAACGTGCCGCCGCTTGCAGTTGGGGCAGAGACGGCGCACAAGGCGCTGGGCGATGATGCCGGTCAGCGCGTCGGCGATGAGATAGCTTTCCACACCCATGTCCAGCAGGCGCGTGACGCTGCTGGCGGTGTCGTTGGTATGCAGCGTACTCACCACGAGGTGACCCGTGATGGACGCCTGCACCGCGATGGACGCCGTTTCCCGGTCGCGGATCTCGCCGATCATGATAATGTCGGGGTCCTGACGCAAAATGGAACGCAGGGCGTTGCCAAAGGTCAGGTTCGCCTTGGGATTCACCTGCACCTGATTCACGCCGTCCACGTTCGCCTCCACGGGGTCCTCCACCGTGACGATGTTCACCATGTCGCTGTTCAGCTCGTTCAATGCGGTGTAAAGCGTGGTGGATTTGCCCGAGCCGGTAGGTCCGGTGACCAGCACGATCCCGTTGGGATGGCGCAGGATCTCGTCGAATTTTTCCAGTTCCGACCCCGTCAGGCCAAGGGCGCGCTTGCTGCGGCGCAGCGCCTTTTTCTGCGTCAGTCGCATCACGCACTTTTCGCCATAGACCGTGGGGAGCGTGGAAACACGCACATCGTATTCCCGGCGGTCCACCAGGATGGAAAAGCGGCCGTCCTGCGGTCTGCGCTTTTCGGAAATGTCCAGATTGCTGAGGATCTTAATGCGCGCGATGATGGCGGGCAGCAGCTGCAGGTCGTAAGTGGCGGTGGTGTACAGCACGCCGTCCACTCGGCAGCGGACCCGGACCTTATCCGGTCCGGACTCCACGTGGATATCGGAAGCGCGTTGGCGCACCGCCTGCTCCACAAGGGAGTTCACCAGCACCACCACGGGGGAGGCGTTGACATCCTCCTGAAAGACCTGATCTTCCAGAGAGGCGCTCTCCCGCTCGTTGGTCTGGGTGTAAAGCTCGGCAGCCTCCTGCATCTCCTCGCTGCCGTAGCAGCGGTCGATGGTCACGAGAATGTCGGATGTTGTCGCTAAAAATGGCTTAATGCGACACTTGCTGGCAATGGCGACCATGTCGCGCCCCTTCATGTTCATGGGCTCGTTCATGGCGACATACAGCGTGCCGCTGTCCTCCGGATCAAACTGGAAGGGCATCATTGTATATGTACGCAGGATATCCGGGCGAACCGCCTGTCGGACATCCATGGGGATGGTCATTTCGTAAAGGTGCACCACGGGGGTGCGGGTCAGCGAGGACAGGGCTTCGATGACCTGTTCCTCGGGCAGGATGGCGCGCTCCAAGATCAGCTCGCGGATGGACTTGTTCGTTTCCTCCTGTGCACGACGCAGCTCGTCCGCCTGTTCCGCGGTCAAAAGCTGCTGTTCCAGCAGGTATCGCAGGAGCTTTTCGTTCATGCGCGCCCTCCTTTCTCTTGTTTTCGGGGCAGAAATTATTTTTGAATAAGTGCTTTTCAAAAGTGTGAGACGACAGACCCGCCAGGCTCTCAAACGCGAATGAGCCGCTGACGCGCCTAACGTCTCTTTTTTTATGCTCCTCCTCCCCCGGCGGGGCGGAATTGCCCCGCCGGGAAGAGGTGGCCCGAATGATGGATTTGTCTTACGCTGTCAAATTACTTGACGTTGATGATGAGGTTTGCGCTGGCGCTGCGGGTGTTGTAGTTGACCGTCACCTTCTGACCGGCAGGGTCAGCGAAGCTGTTGATGCTCAGATCGCCGAACTTCGCAATGAGGTTCGCAAGCTCGGTCACAGCCTCGAGAGAGGTCTTGGCATTGCCAAGCGCCGTGAGGTCGTTCTCCGTCAGCGTCACACCGTTGAGGGTGATGCTCGCGCCGTCGGGCAGCAGGTTCTGCGCCTTGGCAACGATCTTGCCGAGGTACTGCGCAACATAAGTGTCGCCCTTGTTGCCGACGATGTCCTTCATGGTCGGGCTCGTGAGCGCGGCGGCAAGCTGGGCTGCGGTCTTGGTCTGGATGCCATTGTCGGCATTGAACTTCAGGCTGTTGAGCAGGTTGATCTTCTCCTGATACTTCGTCTGTTCGGCAGAGCCGTTATTCAGAATATCCGACACATTGATCGTGGCAAGCTTGTCGTTCAGCTTTGCCTCCAGCTTTGCCTTGCCCTCGTCCTTGATGGTGGGCTTCAGGTTATCCAGCGCAGAAGCATTGGCGGCCTTCTCAGTATCGAAGGTGAGATCCATCTGCACGAGCGCGCTGTAGATCAGATACTTCTCCAGACCGGGGTTCTTCGCCAGCAGATCCTTCAGCGTGGCGGAATCTTTCAGCGCAGCGTCAAGCTCCTTGGTCGCAGTGTCAACGATCTCCTGCTTGAGGGCATCGCTGAAGGGCTTTTTGTCCTTACCGGTGAGCGTAAGCGTACCGCTAAAGCTTCCCTTGGTAACATGAGCCTTAATCTCGGGTTGAGCAAGCAGGAAGTTGATGTCAGCGACCGACTGGATATCCAGCGTTACGCCGGCAGGCTCGAAGGTGACATTAAACCCCTCAACAAGATTCTTCGCATCTTTCAGCGTACCGCTCTCGTTCGCCTTCTTGACGATCCACGCCTCGTTGATCTGCTTCTCCGTCAGCTTCTTGCTGATCTGGTTCTCGATCAGAGCGTTCACATCGAGCGCGTCGATGTCCTTCTCGATCAGCGGCCACACGGCGTTGATGAGAGCGGTGTTGTCAAGACCCTTGAGGGGGCCGCCGCCGGTGGCAGAGTTAACGAACGTCGTCCAGTTGGTCTCGACCCACTTGTCTGCCTCTGCAAGAAGAGCTGCCTTGAGCGCGTCCTCGGTGGCGTTAGTCAGGGTGATATCGTATTTCTTCAGAGACGTCTCGATCTCCGCATAGATCTCGGGGAGACGCGTCTCCATTTCCTCCTTGACCTTGGCGACGACCTTATCCTTGGTACCGTCGGTATAGGCGAACTGCGCGGCGATCTGGTCGAGGCCGTCGTTATAAGCCTTCTGGATGTCCTTGCTGATGTTGAGACGCAGATAGTTCTCATTGCCCTCGTACTTGTACTCGAGCAGACCGTTGCTCTTGAGCTTCGGCGTCACGACGAGCTTATAGTTGTAGGTGTAATTGTCGGTCTTCGCCTTGATGTCCGCGTTGGTGGCAGAGGGAGCGAAGTTGACCTTCAGGTCGATATTGAAGGTGAAATTATCCGTGTAGGCTGTGCCCTGCGCCTTCATCTGCTTGTAGATCTCCTTGGAGATGGCAGTACCAAGCTCCTTGACGATCTTGGACTTGGCGGCGGAGAGAGAGGCGCTGCTTGCGCCGACCTGAACGGTGGCGTAGGTCTTGCCGTTGAACACAACGTCCACATTGCCGCAGACATAGTTGCCCTTGCCGTCGTGGAAGTTCGCCCACAGGCTCTTGCCCTCTTTCTTGAGAAGGTCGACGACCTGCGTCTTGATCTCGCTCAGGGACTTGTTGGTGAGCACGATGCCGGTCTCGGACTCGACAGCGTTCTTAACGCTGGTCAGGAAACCGTCGATATCGTCGGGAGTGGGCTTGCTCGTGGTGCCGGTGATGATCGCGTTGGCGAGCTTGTTCGCCTGCTCGATGGCGGAGACGACCTGACCGTCCTTGACCTCGAGAGCGACGTTCCAAGTGACCTCGCGCTCGGTCTTGTTGTCGCCGGAGGTGAAGTTTGCCTTCACATCCTCGACCTTGACCATGTCGTTGACAATGTTCTTGACCTGCTGGAGCTGCGCGTCCGTCAGGTACTTGTTGTCCTTGTTGACCTGATCAACGGCGCTGACAACGGCGTTCTTCATGTCGCTGAATCTGTCGTTGACCTGCTTGACGGACTTGAGAACGGCATTGCCGATCAGGTCCTCGGAAACGACCACGGGCGCCTTCGCCTGCCAGACGGCGTACAGGGTGATAATGGGATAGGCAGCGGTCAGCGTGATGGTGCTGCCGGCGGGATACGTCGCGGTCGTGGCGCTTCTGTCAGTCGACCAGCCCAGGAAGGTGTAACCGTCGCGGGTGGCGGTAGCGGTCACGGGGAAGCTGTAAGTGGTGCTCGTCGTCGTCATGGAGACGGGAGACGCACCGATCAGCGTGCCGCCGTTGGCGTCAAAATACAGGGCATAGGTGTAGGCAGTCACCGGGGGATTCACCGGAGGATTCACGGGAGGATTCACGCTCGGGGTGTTATCCGGCTTCGCGTTCTGCACGAGGTAAGACATACGGTAGATCACCGCTGCCACCTGCGCACGGGTAGACAGTTCGTTGGGGCGGAACGTGCCGTCCTCAAAGCCGTTGACCAAGCCGTGACGCTGGCACTGCTTGACCGCGGCGAGCGCCCACGCGGGGATCGCGCTCTCGTCGACCATGACGGAGACGGAACCGGTCTCGGGCAGAGTCACCTTCCATGCCTTGCGATAGAGGTCGAGGTAACGCTCGATCATGGTGCACATCTGCGCACGGGTGATGGGATCGTTCGGGGCGAACTTGCCGTTGCCCACGCCGTCTACGATCCTGTTGGCAGCCGCCCAGTTGATGGCCGCGGTGTACCATTCACCGGGAGCCACATCAACGAAAGCGCTCTGCCTGCTGTCGCCCTTCGCACCGTGGAAACGGGACAGGACCGTGACGAACATCGCACGGGTCATGTTCTCCGCGGGGGCGAAGGTCTTGTCCGCGACGCCGTTGAAGTAACCCTTCGACGTCACATAGTCTACGAACTGGTAGTACCAGTCGGATCTGCTGACGTCCGTGAAATCGTCAGCTTTTTCCGCCAGCGCTGTGGGCACCAGGGAAAAGACGATGCACAATGCCAGCAGAGCACTCAAGATACGCTGCTTTTTCATCTTCTTAACCACTCCTTTTTTTTACTGATGATCTTCGAGTACCGCAAAAGGGTGTCAGCGTTTCCGCCCCAAGCGCTGCTCGCAGCATCCAAAACCTGTCCCTGTCCGGGCGTGCGGATAGGCGCACGTACTGACAGTAATACAGTCTACATAAAGTCTATCAGATATTTTCTCTTTTTGCAAGCAGTTCTTGCTTTTTTTTCTATATCCTTCCAGGGGTCTTACATTCGAAAATTAATCGCCGCGAATTGCTCGGACAAGTCTCACGTGAGACCGCCCTATCCTTCTTCAAAACAGGAGAACGCCGGATAGTAGCGCAGCGGGATGGGCTGTCCGAGCGCGGCGGAGCGATTCTTGAGGATCTTGAGCTCCAGCTCGCGGGGGTCCTTGCGCTTTTCCTCGTCGATGTTGAAGCCGGGCCGCCCCGCCCCGCGCGCCTGAAGTCCCATCAGCACGTCGGCGGAGTAGTCGATGCCGCCGGATTCCTTGAAGGCGTTCATGGAGACTTCCAGATTATAATTCTCGCGGTTGAAGGAGGAAATGGCGAGGATGGTCAGCCCGTGCTGGCGCGAGAGCTTTTTCAGCGCGCAGACGATGCGGTCAAGGTTCTGCTTGTCCGTGAAATGGACGTCCACCGGGGCGATAATCTGGAGATAGTCGATGAGCACCACGGGCTTTTGTCCGGTCTCGGCTATGTGGCGCGCGACCTCCGCGCGGATGTAGTCCAGCCCCGTTTCGTGGTCGCCCTCGCGGAAATAGAGGTGCTTTGCATAGGAGGCGTAGCGCGTCTGCGCCAGCTCCAGATGCGCGAGATCCTGCGCACTGTAGCCCGCCCAGCGCCTGCCGTCTAAAACACCGCGCGCGGTCTTGGCAAGGCGGCGGCGCACGGAGGTGTCGAGCAGGAAGGATTCGCGGGAAACGGAACGAGCCATCAGCTCCCAGGTCATCATTTCAAGAGAGAAAATGAGAACGTCGCGCCCCTGCATGGCAAGCTGATCGGCGATCTGCATACAAAAGGCGGTCTTGCCGAGCGAGCTGACCGCACCGATCACATAAAGTCCGTCGTAAAGTCCGCCGTCCAGCGTCTGATCCAGCCCCTCAAAGCCGGTTTTGAGCGCGGGGCGCTTTGCCTGCGCCTCGATATAAGCGCGGAATGCCTCCATCTGCCCCGCGGCGGAGGTCTCGGCATAGGGGGGCGGCTGCTGTGCCTGCCGATCCTCGACCGCCTGCGCCAGAAATCGCGCTGCGCCCTCGCGGTCGGCGCAGAGAAATTCGTTCAGATCCTTGCCGGTGGGAACGCCCGGGCAGCGGTACAGCCACGGAAATTCCTCGGCGAGGGCGGCTGCCCACGTTTCCCCTGCCGCGTCGTTGTCCGTCAGCAGCAGGATGGGGGCGGGTCGATCCAGTCCGCGCAGGAGTGCGGCTGCTTTTTCGCGGTTGCCCGCGCCGTTCAGCGCGGCGGCCCGATAGCCCAGCTCCTCTGCCGAGAGCGCGTCAAAGGCGCCTTCCAAAAGGAAGACCGGCTCTTCCCCGCCCGCAGTCAAAAGCTCCGGCTGAAAGAGCGGCGAAGGCTGGCCTTTTTCGTTGAGATAGCGCTTTTCCGCGACGGCGCGGCGCACGCAGCGCCCGTTTTCGCATGGCAGCACCACGCAGTCATGCTCAGGGTCGTAGCCAAGGCGGAATCTCGTCACCGTGGCGTCGGAGAGCCCGCGTTTGGCAAAATAATCGGTTTTTCGGCGGTGAGAAAAGCAGCTTTCGGGGTAGGAGGCGGGCAGCGTTTCCCTGCTCAGGCGGTCAGCGGGGCGCGCCTCTCCCGCGTCGCCGTGCCCGTAGCGCTTGCTCGCAAGCGCCAGAGCGTCGTGCGGCGAGGTGAGGTTTTCGTCGATCGCCAGCAGATCGAAGAGGTCATAGTCCGCGCCGCAGGCGAAGCAGTGTACCTTTTGCCGCTTTGCGTCGTATCCCATGGAGGGATCGCGGTCGAGATGCGTTGGATTCAGGCAGCGAAAGCGCTTTTGCGGGTCAATGCCCCGGTCATAGAGATAATCGACGATGCGCGAGCGCAGGTCGTTGAAGGTGTCAGGCATAGGCTCTCCTCCTTTTCTTCCGTTATTATAGCATAAGACCCCGCGGAGGAGCGATTCCCGCGAGGTCTGTAAGATATCTTAAGATATCAATAAGGGGATTTTCGGTAAAAAAAGAAAATCCGAAAAAAATTAGATGAAATAAAGATAAAAGTATGATTCGACAGAAAATATCTGTATAAAAGTTTGAAAAACATGGAAAAATGGCTTGGGTGATTTTGGGTCTCCTGCACGACTTGAGGTCGGCTTTGCACGAAATGAAGTCGTCTTAGCACGGCTCGAAGTCGGAATTGGACAGGCTGTGACCCTCGTTTTTTTCACAGGATGGGCACAGACGGTGGATAACTTCCGTGAAAAGTAGGCGTTTTGGTGGGAAAATCGGACTTTTGTCGTCAAATTTCCGTTTTTTGTGGATATCTTTTCCACGGATGTTTTGTCTTTCAATCTGCGGCCGCGCAGAAATTTGAGGAATTCAGACGTGATTTCGTGCAGTTGCTGAGGGGTCACTGCGTGCTCTGGGGCGGCTTTTTGGCGGGCTTTTTCTTCGCCTCGATCTGCTTGACCGTCTTGTTTTTTTCGATCTGCTGGATGTAGCTCTGCATGGTGGCGTCAATGCCGACGTTCATCTTGCCGCCGAGGAAGGTATTGATGTCGTCATAGTCGAAATCCATGTGGATCGAGCCGCCCGAGACGTCCTCGATCTCCTCCACCGCCTTATTGAACGGGCGGATGATCGCCTCGTCATAGTTGCGGTTTTTGACGTCCTCCTTGGTCGGCAGGCCGATGTAGTGGATGATGTCCTGAATTTTTACGCGGAAGCTGCCGTCGTCATCGACGGGCGCTTTCCGCGCGCGGTAGAAGAGATAAAAGGCCATGCGGTAGGCATTTTCGCTCAGATGCCCCATCCAGTCGGGGATCAGCTGGTAATACTGGGTCAGGAAGTGGCGCACGTTCTCGGCGAAGGAAATGCGCACCTCGCCGGTGTACTTTTTGATGGATGCCTCGGTCGCCAGATGGGTGATATAAAAGGATTCAAAATACTTTTTGAAGGATTCCGCAGTGATCTTCATGCCTGTGATGGACTGCATATCCTTCTTGATCTGGCGATAGGCGGCGTCTCTGGAGCGGAGCCCCGCCCAGTCCATGTACTCTTCAATGGAGAAGGTCGCGGTGTTGTTTCGCCAGTTGTCAGCGTTGCCGCGCATCAGGGTGTAGATCAGCAGGCGGTGCGCCGTCCAGGAGAGATTTTTCGTGTATTCCGCGACGGCCTCAAAGATGATGGTCATTTCGTAATCCTTGTTGCGGTAGCGGATGTTCTGGTTGCCGTAGGCGTCAGGCTCGGAATAGGTCACGGTGATGCCGTTGGAGGAGGGATGAAATTCCCTGCCGCGCTTCATATTCGCCCAGACGCCGCAGATGAAATAGGTGGCGGGGCTGTTGCCCAGCACATCATATTCCTGCACCCTCGCGGTGACGGTCTTATCAAAAATATCCAGCAGCGTGGCGGCGAACGTGACGGTCTCCGCCGCGCCGATGGTCACCGCCTCTGCTACCGCCTCCGGCGAAGACAGATCGTGTGTCTGAAGATAACTGTCCATCAGGGGGTAAATGTCGCCGAAGTCAAAGACGTTCATCTGATTTTTGAACTTTCTGGGGTGCTCTTTTTCCAGCGGCTTCAGCTTATTGTATGTATCCAGCATTTCCTGAAACTGTTCGGATTCCAGAAAACGCAGGGGGGTGTCCTTCAATTGCTCTGCCGGTTCGGGGAACTGGGACATGGTGCGACCCTCCTTTTGCGAAAAGATTGCTTTTTTAGAACCTTAGTATAGCATAAGTTGAAAAAAAGGGAAAGAAAAAGTTTTTTTTCGCAAATCGCGAGGAAAATATTCTCATCGCTCGGACAGGTCTCACGTGAGACCTGTCCGAGCGGCGCGTTATTTGTCCGTCAGCAGCGGCTGCCGTTGATGATCTTTCGGATCTGGCGCTCGCTAAGGCGGAATTGGGCCGCGAGACTTCGGTAGTTAGAGCCATTAAACATAGCGCGAATGTCCCGATCGCGGGCGCCGCGCTCCAGCGATTCCCGCTTGGGAACGTACAGCGTTTGTCCGCCGCACAGCAGCGTCAGGTGGACGAACGCCTCCATACCGATGGCGTCCACGATGTCTCGGTACTCCTCCGGGATATCGTCCGTGCGGATGTGGCGGGCAGGGGGGATGCAAGTGGTAGACATAACATTTTTCTCCTCTCTGAAATCAGGTGTGAAACAGGACGAGTTCCTAAGTCTCACGTGTGACTTGTCCGGCTTTGTCCAAAGAACTGTTTCTACCATTCAGCGCCGCCGAGAGGGGCGTTGTATCCTTCGGTCAAACAGAGCGGAAAATTTATTCCTTTTCGCGAGAGAATATCGCTTGTAAAAAACAAAGAGAAAATTGTCCAAGTGTCGCCGCTGCCGTTTTGAGCTTTTCCGGAGTGATGAGAAAAAGGGCGGAAGACCGACTTGGAAACGTGCAGTTCGCTGTGTGTAATTTTCGGAATTCCGACGTGCTCTCGTGCATGATGTTTTAGGCAGATGTTTGGGAAAGTACGACTTGAAAACGTGCAGATGAGAAGAAAATCAGTTCCAAGAGATTGGATATCGGCGCGTGATTAAAACACCAGATGTAGTGAATTTGGACAAGTCTCACGTGAGTTTTTGTGGGAAGGCGTTCCGATTTCGGCAAGAAATCGAAAGAAGTCTGCACGAAACCAAGTCGGAAATCAGCTGGAACAGGGAAGCGTGGGTGCACGAAACTAAGTCGGAATTCGTCGAAGGCAGGGGAGAGTGCTGCACGAAATCGAGTCGGAATTCGTCGGGGAAAGGGGAAAGCGGGCGCACGAAACCAAGTCGGAATTCGGCGAAAGCGGGGGAGAGGCGCTGCACGAAATCA
>OODA01000469.1_pt1 | contig 24145 bp, 17 predicted proteins | sample 1671341 | NCBI WGS metagenome assembly OODA01 (sample SAMN06348147, study PRJEB24527) | human gut metagenome | biome: human gut; feature: ankylosing spondylitis patient; material: feces | host: Homo sapiens | place: China | collected 2015-10 | reverse complement strand
GAAGAGTACCTGTCAAAACTTTTGGAGGGCAGCGCAATTTAATGCGTTTGCCCTGAGGCTTCCTTGCATCGTTATAATTGATTCCTTGCATCGTATAAGTTGCGGCATTGTTATCATCCATCTCACCATAGCCAAGCATCGGGACGTAATTTTCATTTCCTCAGTTGGCTATGATTCCTCCTCTCACCAGCCATTTCGCAAAGAAGCGGTCACTAACCAGATAGCCAGTCGGAGTCTTGCTTACCAGCTGCTTATCTACCAATGCCTTTAATGCCGTTTTCACGCTGCTCGTAGCTGGAAGATGGTGGGTGCTGATAAACTGCTGGCTCAACGGCGAAGATACCAAATGCTCACGAGCTATCGCCCCCAAAAGCATCTGCTGGTTCTCGGTTAGCCAGGCACAATAGTTCTGATAAGTCATCGCCTGCTCCTCAATCAGCTCCAGAATCACCTCATCTACCAGAGACTTCGTAATCTCGGAAGAAGCATGCTCGTAGATGCCATGCAATATCGACTGCACATACCAGGTTACACGATCAGACTGCTGATAAATATAAGAAAAGGTAGATTCATCTATCGACCTGTGCTGAGATGCCAACAAGCGATTGGCAAACTCCCGATACACCTGCTCCCCGATGCAAGGCAAAGACAACACCAGCGAACTCTGGAAGAAAGGACGGTTTGCCGACAGAAACATCTCCTGCATCATGTGCTGCTGACTGCCCGAAAACACGAAATATACATTCGGCAAGAACTGGATATAAGAACGGATCATCGCCTCAACCCCATCCTCCGGATAACTTAATATCTGCTGAAACTCATCAATGGCAATGTAGCATCGCTTTCCCGATTGCTTCAAATACTCAAAGATTCGCTTCAAACTCTCCTTCCCTTCGCTCGGTTTCAAGTCTAAAGAAAAAGAAGGAATGCCTGTCAATTCATCTATCGTCAGAGTAGGACGCCAGCTGCTGAAGAATTCCTGTACCTTCCGAAGGGCTGATTGGGAAACAGTATCCAGCTTTCCGATGATTTCAGAAGCCATCAGTTGCACCATCTGCTCCAGATTCTTGGTGGCAAAGATGTCGAGATAGAAACACTTCACTTCCGCGTATTGCTCCTCCATCTGATGGAAGACATGATGAATTAATCCCGTCTTACCCATACGGCGTGGGGCAACCAACGTGATGTTACGTTCATTATGCAGCGAAGAAATCATTTTCTCCGTCTCTTTCTGGCGGTCGCAGAAATACTCTGCGCCCTTATAGCCATATACCACAAATGGATTGTTCAATCTTGCCATATCTTGTTATCATTCATTATACAAACGTTCATTGCGCTTTTTACGCAACGCAAATTACGCAATAAAAAACGAGACCGCCAAATGTTTTCTAGTTTTTTAATAATAATTATCTACTAAAGCTGAATGTTATGGAGGTGGTCACAATTGCAACAAGGTATGGGGATATCTGCATTGAGGTTGTCGTGAAAAGTTTCTCCCGAGGGCACTCCTTTGCCATAGCGAGGGCACAAAGGTGCCGTCGTGAGGAACAAAACTCTGGTACGAGGTAGTAAAAATAGAAGGGGTGGAGATAAAAAATAGGCGGCTCCCGATATGTTCGAGAGCCGCCTATTGGATGTTATTCTTGATTCCATTCGTTGAGTCCCTTTTCGATTTCTTCAATGGAAGGAAGGTTGCTGCGAAAATCTTTCGGCAGAGCTTGACCTAATTCATAGTCGGATACACCAATTGGCTTCTGTATATCACGAAGTGCATATTCTGCTTTTATTCTGTCTTTGGTCTTGCAGAGAAGCAGGCCGATAGTCTTGTTGTCGCCTTCTCTGCAAAGCGTGTCATCTATGGCAGAACAATAGAAATTGAGCTTACCGATGTATTCGGGCATGAAGTCTGTGGATTTCAATTCTATTACTAAATACCTGTGCATAAATGTGTTATACATCAGCATGTCGATATAATAGTCATCACCTGAGACCTCAATGTGATATTGTCTTCCCATAAAAGCAAAGCCTGCCCCCATTTCTACGAGGAATTTCTCTATGTGCTTGATAAGACCGATTTCAATGTCTCGCTCATCATATTGCTCAGTAAAGGTAAGCATGTTGAAGATGTAAGGGTCTTTTAGTAAAGACTGAACTTCTTGGGCTTCCTTTGCAGGGAGGGTTGTGGCAAAGTTATTAGCCAATGCTCCATGCTTGCCATAATAGTCCAGCTTGATGGTTTCTGTCAAGTATTCTTTAGACCAATGACTAGTTATGCATTGTATCATATACCAATATCGAGCTTTTATATCTTTTACTCGTTGGATAAGGATGATGTTGTGAGTCCAAGATAAATGCTTGATAGGTAGTTCTTTATTACTACCTTTTAATTGCGCAACCGATGGTTGCGCAATTGCATAATTATGCATTTTACCCAAGTTAGCTCCTTGTTATACTCCTGGTAAAACTGCATCATGCACTGCATATTTCTCACAGAGAATCCTTTCCTTTCAGGATACTCATTCTTAAGATCTACAGCTAGGCGCTGTAGAGTCTTCTTGCCCCAACCATCAGTCTCTTGGCTTTTGGTAAGCATTTCACCGATGTCCCAATTCATGTGTAACAGCTCCTCGTTTGCTGCGTACATGGCTTTCTGTTGGGCAAAAGAAATGCGTTGCTTTATCTGCTTCAGCAATACAGGATACTTTTGAAAGTTACCTATGCTCTATTCTCCTTGCTTATGCTCTTGTTCCATGTTTTCTAAGTTTAAGAATGTTTCGTCTGCAAATATACGACTTTATTCTGAAACCCACAAGGATTTAGGGTGGAAAAGTTTTTTTGAGAAGAAAATAGGCGGCTCCCGATATGTTCGAGAACCGCCTAGTAATCTCTTCTTATTCCTTCATTTTCTGAATATCCTCCAGTGGAAGCTCTGTGGCCGTTGCCACTTGCGCTTCAGAAAGTCCCATTGACAGAAGGCGGCGAGCTGTGGCTATCTTTTCTTTCGCCATTCCTTTTTCCATCCCTTTCTTTTCATCAAACTTTCTGGTGGCATATATATCACGCATATTCTTGATGTCCTCGTCATACAGCTCTAGTTCCTCTCGGGAGAGCTTGCGGAGGTCGCCTATTTCTGCCAACTTGCGGAAGACTGGATACTTCTCGCTGAATGGCATCTGTTCAAACATGTTCATATTCTTTCCTCCTTTTTATATTGTTTTATTCTTTGGATTCTCTTTTGGTTTCTATAGAAAATTTCAGCACTCCTAAATTTACCCCAAAAGTCAATCTGCGCATTTTTAATGGCAGCTTATCTGCGAAGACTTCGTTCATGGCAGCTTGTATCTTACCTTCTGTTGCTTTGTCTGGTAAAATACCATGCTCCTTTGCATCTTCATTCACCTTATCTATAGTTCTTGCCAATTTGCGAAGTTGAGTGAAAGTATCAATGATGGCAATGGTTGTGGCTGTTGCCATTGGTGATTTTAATATTGTGGCAAGCATATAAAGTCCTTGCTCTGTAAATCCCTTTACTGTTGCATGAGAAAACTTCAATGTTTCGAGGTGGTCAAAATTTTTGACCACATGCTCTTTCTCGCTGTTAGTCAGTTCGATAACATATCCAGAAGGAAACTTATCTGGATTGTTTCTTATGGCTTGGTTAACCACCTTGGTTGTTACGCCATACAATTCAGCAACATCTCTGTCAAGGATAACTTGCGTATCCCTGATGACAATGATTTTACTTTCTGTTTTTACAATATCTTCTTGATGTCCCATAATTTCTTTTTTATAGCTTTTCTTCTGCAAAGATACGATTTTTCCTCGTAACTTCCAAGGTTTTTGGGAAAAAATACTTGAAAAGGATGAGGAGAAAAAGAAAATAGGCGACTCCCGGATTGGAGGAGAGTCGCCTATTCTATGAGTTTTTAACCAAATCAGTAAAGTTCGACCAACTTTCAACTTTGAATCCTCTTAGATCTCTGACTGATTTCTTAAACCACTCTATTTTAGAAAGCTCCATAACAGTTTTTACAAGTGCAGTCAAATCATCATTCATCGTCATGTATGTACTGCCTTGCACCCACTCGAAACCATTCTTCTTTAGAAGCTCTTTTATTTCGTAGTAAGCTTTGTTGTAAGGTTCGCCATAGTATTTCTGTAAATCAGAAATTACCATATCAAATGCTAGTGCGTACATACTGCCTCCTTTACTGGTTCAAATAAGTCCTTATATCCAAAGAATATGTTTCCATCTGCGGTTTTTGCGGAGATGACAATTCCTACGAAAGGATTGTTCTCAACTTCAATCACTTCGCCCTGCGTCCAGTCTTTGGCATGTGTCAAGTCTGGAGATATTAATACTTTGTCGCCTGTTCTCATAATCATAAAAATATAAATGTTGTACTTATTCGGTGGCAAAGATACGACTTTTCCTCGTAACTTCCAAGGTTTTAGGGAAAAAATACTTGAAAAGGATGGGGAGAAAGAAAAAAATAGGCGGCTCCCGGAATTGAGAGCCGCCTATTAATTTTAAGTTTATTTGATGAAGCAAATGCTTACTTCTTTGTCTTTGTCATCACACATTTAGCAAAGCCTTCAGCCCAAGCATAAAGCTTGATGTCGTAAGTACCTGCTTCTACAGTGATGTTTCCACCATTCTTTGTTGTGAGGTTATCTAACTCTCCACCCCAACTGATGGCCCAATCGTCGTTGGCGCGGAACTTGATTTCACCAGCACTCAATGTGATGTTCTTAACTTCCCAGTAGCCATTAACTTCCTTGGTATCTTTATTGTAAGGAACGTAAGTCATATCTACGTCTGACTCCCAACCATTAGGTGATGCGCTACCAATGATTCCAATAGATGTAATAGGAGTCAGTTCGTATTTCTTCTCAGACAAATCAACATCTACCTGATAGTAACCTGCAGGTTCTGTAATAGTGATGTTGGCTGCATCTGGAGCAGTATTGAAGTCTGCGCCATAGTTGGTACCCTTCCACTCTGGCTGAGTACAGAACTTGAAACCATTCTGGTTCAGGTACATGTAACCAGTGAATTTTACACCATCTTCACCTGCGAGATAGTCATTTGTTGCCCAGCCATTAGCATCGCCTGCCATATAGAGGATAGGCTTGCCTACAGAGTAAGACAGGTTGTTCATGTCGAGAGTTACAATCCATGTACCAGTACCTACGATAACCATGGTCTGTGGTGTACCCCAGCTGTCGCCAGTATAATAGATTGTACCAGAAGCATCTTCGCTACCGTCTTTCTCGCAACCCAAGACACCTGTGTTGATAACATCCCAGTTGCCGGTTTCATCCCACTTGCTACCTTCGTAGAACTTAAAATAGTTCTTATCTTTCTCTGTGGTGACCTTGAGCTGGTAAACACCATCAGACACTTTGTTCATCCATACAGGTTTTGTTGGCTTCCATCCATTGCCATTAACTTCACCGAGCATGTAGTAACCTTTCTCATCAATAGCAGGAGTTGGGGATGGCTTAAGTTTGGCTGTAGTCGTACCTACAGTATTGATGGCAACGGCATCACCTGATGCCAAGTTGACAGAAACCTTAGACTCAACGTTGATGTCACGAGCAACGCTTGCGCGTGATTTGTTCTGGCTGCAGAGAATCTTCTCCAATTCTGTTGCGTCTACCTGAATGCTGTTACCGTTGATTTCGCCTTTAATGGCTTCGCCATTTACTTTCAAGTCTTTGAGTGTGAAACCTGTAACATCTGCATCTGATGAATTGACTGTGACGAGATTGATAATACCGTCATCGTCTGGCAAGCTACTTTCAGCTTCAGTACCTGCTGCGAAAGTAATTCCGTATTTGGCAGCTGAGGCCTCCTGTGGATTGGTCTGAGGATTAGCCCAATCATCGTAGTCGCCGTTGCAGCTGGCAAGTGTAACACTTGCCAAGACTGCTAAGCTATATAATAATGTTTTTTTCATTGTGCTTTGGTCTTAATTATTTAACTTCTGCTGTGTAATTATCAAAGTCGATATACAACTTCTGTCCAACTTGGGTAGTTACAGAGTAATCTGCGCCCTCAGTCTCAGCCCAGCTGTTTACGATATCATATCTACGCCAGAAGACGTTGCCCTTGTAAAGAGTGAACTCTGTACGATACCAATCTAATTTGCCTACCTTGACAGCTGCGCGAAGCTCTGCGCTGGCAGTGAATGCTGGAGAAACCCATTTGCCATTCTTATCTGCTGGAGCTGTCAGAGCATAAGCGTCATCAAATGCCCAAGTACCAGACATCTCGACACTACCACCTAAGATGTAAACCTTTGTTGGGTAAACAGTCAGTGTCCAATCGATGTTCTTCTTGTCTTCGGTAATCTTACCCTTGAAGTGGAGAGTGTACCAACCTGCGTTTGCTACCTTGATTCTATGCTCTTCACCTTCTGAGATACCGGCGTTGGCCTCATCGTTGATTTCCTTGATACGGTTGTAACCGCGGTCGTCATTGTTCTCGGTACCCCACTTGAACTCACCACCAGCTGGCAAGTAGATTATACCATAGTAGTTACCTTCCAAACCAAAGACCTTAGGAATTGGTTTCCAACTCTTCCATGGATCCTGGATAGAACTACCAATCAAGTAGAGGTTGTCAGTGAACTTAGCATCAGGAGCCTCATAAGTAGCCTTCACAGAACGCAAGGTGATGGTATTTGAGAATGTCTCGCCCAAACTTGTATCAGTAGCGTCTCCAATCACAGCACGCAAGCGAATGTAAACAGGCATTTCTGCAGGAACACTTGTATCTGGATTTGCAGCCTGGAAGAGAGCTACTATAGCGTTGTTTATTTCAGTTGCATTAACTTGCATATCGGCAGTTCTATAGAATGTCGCTAACTCTGTGTGAGTTGCAGTACCATCGCTGACGAATGCTGGATCGATAGATACCTGTACGTAATATCTCATAGAGTAAGGTACTCCACCATAGTTTGGCTGAGAACATGTCAATCTTAAACTTTTTGCACTGATGAGATCGTAAGTATTGTTTTCTGCTACGGCAGGAGTGTTCAATACAAATCCATCTGCAACATGACTCAAGTCCAATGTAGGGTTGCTGTCTCTGTCATCATCGCATGATGTAAAGAGCAAAGGGAGTACCAATGCTGGCAACAGCATGAATTTGAATATCTTTTTCATAATTCTTTCTTTTTTAATTTAATCTGTTAACCTAACAATTAGTATTTTGGGTTCTGTGTCATGTTAGGGTTGTTCTTAGTCTCATTACCTGGGATAGGGTAGATATCGAAATGCGATTCAATACCTGCACCATTAGGTACACCACCCTTGAAACTCCAGAGATACGCTGAACCACTGAACAAGCCAAAACGAACCAAGTCTGAACGACGGCGGCCTTCCAAATAGAACTCACGGCACCATTCGTCAATAAGGGTCTGATTATCTACTGATGTAGCTTCTGTCCCACGGTGAGCACGGTCCTGAACTAACTTGATGTCAGCCAAACCTTCCTGACTGCCGTTGAGACGGAACTTAGCTTCTGCTCGGGTCAGATAGATTTCTGCCAGGCGGAACAATGGGATGTCGGTGTCTGAAAAGTTCTGGTCATGCTGTGCTGTACCATCTGCGTGGAAATTGCTCCACTTTACGATAGCCGCACCGTTCAGAGGGTCTGTGATAGCATCACCTGGATTGAGTGTACGAACTTTTCCACTTTCGCAGCCACCTACACCCATGTATAACAAAGCTCGGTCGTCTTTTGCCTGTGCTATAACATCGTCTGTGCCGATGCCTTTCTCATTATCTTTTGCGATAATCTGATCCTTTGTTGCATTAGGTAAAACATCATCTGTAGTTGCCATAGGAATTTTCCCGTCAGGGAAGAACTTCTTAACCAAGTCTTCGCGTGCAAAGATACATTTCCAAGGGTCAGCGGTACTTGCTGATGGCATGCCAGCTTTGGTGCAGGCTGCTACGAGATAAGTAGAACCGCCATACTGGCGAGTCTTCAAACCATCCTGACGAACAGCAAAGATGATTTCCTTCATAGCCTCTGGATTGCAATCATTGTCGCCCATGAACAACTGCTGGTAACCGCTGTAGCCATTCTTTGCTTCGCGAGAAAGGTCATATTTGCCGCTATTGATAATCTTGTCGCAATAATCGATAGCCTTCTGGTAGTCCTTAACCTGACCATCTGTATAAACAGCTGAGTTAAGTGCCAAACGAGCATGGAGGGCATAAGCTGCACCACGGTCGGCACGTCCGAAATTCTCACTGTTATTATAAGCACCCACCTCTGCCATCATAGGCTCGATGGTAGTCAACTCGTTGTCAAGCCACTCGTAGAGATCCTTGCCGCTTTTCTCAATAGGGAGATTGCTGTCGAAGGTTTCCTTGAAAGGAGCCTTGCGATACAGGTCGAGGAAATAATAGTAGTTCAGTGCACGGAGGAAGCGGACTTCTGCAATCTTATCTTCGCTCATCTTACCTGTCTGCTCGGAAATAAACTGGTTGTACAGGGTGATGTCGAAAATTAATCGCTGGTATGCCCAGTTTACTCGTGCATTACTCTTATCCCAGTTCATGTTGGTAATAGCGGCAATACCTTCATTGTCTTGCCATGCCCACAAAATTTCGTCTGTCATTAATTCTTGCAAGTTGAAGACGGTACGGATAAATCCGCTCTCACCCTCGTCTCCACTCAAGTCTGCTGAACCAGCAGGACCTTTCTGACCTGTAAGACCGAGGGTTGCATACTGTTTAGCCAAGAGGCCCTCCGCAGTATATGTTGGGGAAGACTGTGGATCAATGGACTTGATATTCAGTTCGTCTGCGCATGAGACAAAGCCCATGCACAACATACTTGCCATTGCAGTCGTTATAAATAGTTTTTTCATAATTGTCTCCTTTTTTATTTTTAGATGTTAAGATTCAAACCAAGCTGGAAGCTTATTGGACGTGGGTAAGGATTACTGTCGATACCACTGCTTACCTCAGGGTCAATACCCTTATACTTGGAAATGATGAATGGGTTCTGAACTGTGAAGAAAATTCGACCACTGCAAATCTTCTCAGCACCCGCCTTAATCAATGCAGGGAAGCTATATCCCAATGTCATGTTTGTACACTTCAAGTAAGAAGCATTGCGTACGAAGTAGTCACTGGTGTTGGTTGCTTTTGAGGTTTTACCCCAGAAACCAAGATCAACAGCTTCTGCTGTAGTATTTCTGAAGATGTTGTCTTTATTGAGGTCGGCTAAAACTGCCTTCTCGTTCAAGAAATCGTAGTAAACATAGTTGCCGATAGAGGCATGGAATGCTGCACTGAAGTCCCAGTTCTTATAGATGAACTTGGTGGTGAGACCCATGATTACGTCAGGAGCTGGGCTCTTGTAGCAATAGCGGTCGTCATCATCGATTGTACCATTTCCGTCGCGGTCAACATACAGACCCTCGATAGGTTTGCCGTTTTCATCATAAACCTGCTGGAAAACATAGAATGATTTGATAGGCTGGCCTACCTTGTTTACCTGAATCTTGGTGTTGTTACCACGAGATACTTTATCTCCAGTCCATACCCAGTCTTGCAAACCTGCATCCAATTGTGTGATTTCGTTGTGGTTCCATCCTACGTTGTAGGTTACATCCCATATGAAGTCCTTTGTAACAATAGGCTTGACATCGAATGCCAATTCAACACCATAGTTTTCCAAAGAACCAATATTCTTCAGAAGCTGGTCGCCAAAGTTAGTACCACCGGCGATGGCAATTGTTGACAGAAGGTCGGTAGTCTTACGATAGTAACCATCCACATTCATACCGAAACGACCATTGAGAGCGGTGAAGTCTAAACCAGCATTGTAGGTTGTTGTCTTTTCCCAAGTCAATTCAGGATTGTATGCTGATGGACGCATGGTTATATAATATTTGTCACCAAATGGATACTGTGCATAAGTATCGCTGACTGTATATACAGGAGTATAGTAGAAGTCTGGAATACCATTCTGCTGACCAGTCATACCCCAACCCAAGCGGAGCTTCAACTCATCAAGCCATTTTGCGTCCTTCAAGAAAGGTTCGTTGTTAATCTTCCAAGCAAAGGCTGCAGCAGGGAAGTAACCCCACTTCTTGCCTTTTTTGAAACGAGAAGAACCATCGGCACGGAATGTTGCTGTAAGCAAATAGCGATCTAACAAGTTGTAATTAAAACGTCCGAAGTAAGACACCAATGAGTTGTGAGCCTTCCACATGGTGTTCTTCTGATACGTTGGACTATATATATAGTTCATTTTACCATCTGCTTCAACGAACTGAGGATTGTTGTCTCTCAAGTACTCATCAATACCACTTCCGTAGTTATAGCCTGTTCTGTGGTAGTGGCTCTGCTCTGCACCTGCCATGATGTCGATATCATGAACACCGAACTTGTGTGCATATTCAGCAAAAGCTTTTCCTTCGATGCTATATTTGTATTGATGGTCAGTGCCATAATATCCAAAATAGTTGTTAGAGAAGGAATACTTGGAAATATCTTCATTCTGCTTACCATCTGTATACTGGGCACCGATGGCAGCATGCAAATGCAAGTCTTCGAAGCCATGAATCTTGTAGTCTACCTCAAGGTTTCCTGAAATATCATTAGACTTTGCTATACACTTGTAGTTGTCGAGAACTGCAACTGGGTTCTGTGTAACTTGAGAGGCAGCCATCTTCTTCCAATCAGGATCGCTAATCTGGTCGCTCTTGTTCTGCAAGTACTGGAAATATCCACCAACGTATTTGTAGTCTTCACCATTTCCATATACAGGCTGTGTAGGATCCATTGACAATGCATTACCGATAGCATCACCAACTTTTGCATAGCGGTCCTTCTCGAACATATACTTTGCTGTGAAGTTGAAGTTCAAGTGCTTATCGAGGAAAGAAGGAGCAACATTGATAGATGTATTGAAACGCTTCATCCATGTTGTCTTGACAATACCATTGTTGTCTTCGAAACCTAAGCTGACGCGATAAGGCATATTCTTCAGACCACCCTGAATACTAATGTTGTGATTAGTAGAAACAGAGGTGCGGAAAATCTCATTCTGCCAGTCTGTATCGTAACTGCCTAATGTGCTTGTGTCGATACCAAGAGAGGTAAGAGCCTGCTTGTACTCGCTGGCATTCATCACATCATATTTCTTCTGGATGGTTGACAGTGTTACGTTGCCATTATAAGTAACAGAAGGCTTCTGACCAGAACGTCCCTTCTTGGTTGTAATGATGATGACACCATTAGAAGCACGGGAACCGTAAATAGCTGTAGCAGAAGCATCTTTCAATACGGTGAAGCTCTCGATATCGTTAGGGTTAATCATAGCCAAGACGTTACTCATACCCTTATTGGTATTGTTGTCAATAGCCAAACCATCGATTACGTAGAGAGGGTCATTAGAAGCATTCAGAGAGGCACCACCACGGATACGAATCTGTGCACCAGAACCAGGCTGACCGCCACCAGTCTGTACGTCAACACCGGCAATCTTACCTACCAACATATCAGAGGCACTGCTTGTGATACCCTTTGACATCTCATCTGGCTTGATAGCTGTAACAGAACCTGTCAAGTCGTTCTTCTTAGCGCGACCATAACCAATGACAACGACCTCGTTCAAAGACTTCTGGTCGTCAACCAAGGTAATCATCATGTTAGATGTTGCTTTGATTGTTTTTGGTGTCATTCCAAGATAGGTGAAAGTAAGATTGGCACCTGGCGCTGCATCAACTGAGAAGTTACCATCCATGTCGGTAATGCCCACTGCCTTACCGTTAACTGTAATGGTAGCACCCATGATAGGCTCACCAGAAGCATCCTTCACATGTCCCTTAATTGCATTACTCTGCGCAAAGGAACTCACCGTCAGAAGCAGACCGCTTGCTAGGGTCAACGCTCTGAGAGGCAATTTAATTTTTACCTGCTTCATCATTTGCTTGATTTTTAAGTTAATGTATTATATTAAATTATTTACTTTTTCGTTCTTTTCGGCTTAAGTTGTCATCGTTCCTACTCTAAAATACCGCTCTGGCTCTTTTCGGGGTCTTTCTGGCATCTTGCTTATATTATATAAGGTAGGAATGGGGCGTTTGCCCATAAACTTGTCGTTTCTGTGTGCAAAATTAAGTTCTTTTCTCTTATGTTGTACTATTTTTATGTTAATTCCGTTATTTATTTTGTGCAAACGTTTGCACAGAAATTACTTGATTTAAGTCAAGAACTTTGAACTGATATTAAGGATATTTCGTAATTTTGCAGCACAACTAATAGCAATGGGCGATAAAGAAACAATAACAATGAAAGATATAGCTCGCGATCTGGGCGTAAGTGTTGCCACGGTGAGCCGAGCATTGAAGGACAGTTCTCGTATCAGTACTGCCCAAAAGGAGCGTATTCAGAAATACGCGCGTGAAAATAACTTCTTCCCTAACTTCCTGGGTGAAGCTTTAAGACATAATAAGGTGAAGCCGATGAAGGTGATTGGAGTTATTGTACCTCAGGTGGTACACTATTACTTCATGTCGGTGCTTTCGGGTATAGAGGAAGAGGCTAGAGCCAGAGGTTACCGTGTGATGGTGGCGCAGAGTAACGAGCGTTACGATAAGGAGGTGGCCATCTGTGAAGACTTCTATCAGAACAAGGTTTGTGGCATCATCGTTTCACAGGCGAAGGATACCAAGCAGTATGATCATTTCGAAAAACTGCTGCAGAATGGGGTGCCGCTCATCTTCTATGATAGAATATGTACGGGCGTGAACTGCTCGCGAGTGGTGGTAGATGACTATATGGGTGCCTTTACTGCCGTTACCCACATGATTGATACGGGCTGCAAGAAGATTGCCTTCTACGGCTCGCCGATGAATCTGGAAATCTCCAAAAACCGATATAACGGTTATCATGATGCGCTGGTAAAGCATGGTTTGACGGAGAACCCTGACTGGGTGAAGATCTGCGATGACCGTGCCAGTGCCGAAGCAATAACGCCGGATATTCTGAAAGGGGAAGATCGTCCGGATGCGTTCTTTGCCATCAATGATGATACGGCAATCGGCATTCTTTATACCGCCAAGCGGATGGGGCTCAAGGTGCCTGAAGAAATCAGTATCTGCGGATTCACCAATGGTGACCGTGCCAAGGCGTGCGACCCGATGCTTACTACGGTTGAGCAGCGAGGTGTTGCCGTAGGCGAGGAAGCTGCCAATATCCTGATTGGTCAGGTGGAAGGCTACATTCCTAGAGATGAGGTGGAGAAGCGAGTGGTGAGAACACGACTCGTGGTGAGAGGAACTACTAGATAATGTTAAATGTTGAATGTTAAATGTTGAATTGACATTCTTTTCTGAATGAATATAAATAAAAGCATAACAATATGAAACAAAAACCTGATTTAAGTTTCTGGAAGCTCTGGAACTTGAGCTTCGGATTTTTCGGAGTACAGATTGCCTACGCCCTACAGAGCGCCAACATCTCCCGAATCTTTGCAACGTTGGGTGCTGACCCACACAACTTGAGTTATTTCTGGATTCTCCCTCCTCTGATGGGAATCCTGGTTCAGCCTATCGTGGGCACGTTGAGCGATAAGACGTGGTGCCGCTTCGGTCGCCGCATCCCTTATCTCTTTGTGGGTGCTACGATTGCCGTCCTGGTAATGTGCCTGCTGCCGAATGCCGGTTCGCTCGGACTGACCGTGAGCGGTGCAATGCTCTTCGGACTGATAGCGCTGATGTTCCTCGATACGAGCATCAACATGGCGATGCAGCCGTTCAAGATGCTGGTAGGCGATATGGTAAATGAAAAGCAGAAGGCAAAGGCTTACTCTATCCAGAGTTTCCTCTGCAATGCCGGTTCTGTAGCCGGATATATCTTCCCGTTCCTCTTTACCTTCCTCGGTATCAAGAATTATGCTGAGAAGGGCGTGGTTCCTGATTCTGTCATCTGGTCGTTCTATATCGGTGCGGCTATCCTGATTCTCTGTGTTATCTACACCACGATGAAGGTGAAAGAGTGGAATCCACAGCAGTATGCGGACTATAATGAAGCGAAGCGTGAAGAGGGAGGAGTGAAGAATTCTAATGCAGAGGCTTCTGAAGACAAGGCCGGTTGGATTACTTTGCTCCGCAAGGCGCCATCTACCTTCTGGAAGGTGGGACTGGTTCAGTTCTTCTGCTGGGCTGGTTTCCTTTATCTCTGGAATTATTCTACGGGAGCCATCGCTGAAACCGTATGGAATACGACCGACCCTGCTTCTGAAGCATTTCAGGAGGCAGGCAACTGGGTGGGCATTCTCTTTGCAGTTCAGGCTGTAGGTAGTGTTATCTGGGCTGTGATTCTCCCTCAGTTTAAGAATACGAAGGTGGCATACGCTGTCAGCTTGATTGTTGGTGGTGTGGGCTTTGCTCTCATTCCATTCCTGCATGACCAGTACTTGCAGTTTATCCCATTCCTGATGATTGGTGCCGGTTGGGCTGCCATGTTGGCGATGCCTTTCACCTTTGTTACCAATGCTTTGCAGGGATATGGTCACATGGGTGCTTATCTCGGTCTGTTTAACGGAACCATCTGTATCCCTCAGATTGTGGCTGCCATCTGCGGTGGAACTGTCCTGAGTCTGGTGGGTTCTCATCAGAGCGATATGATGATTGTGGCAGGTATTCTGCTGATTTTGGGTGCGCTGTCTGTAAGCATCATCAAGGATAAGAAATAGGTGTAAGTAACAGAGTGAACGATTAATTGATTGTTTCTACGGAGTGGAAAATGTGCAAACGTTTGCAAGGTTTGTGTGAGAAAAAAATGCAAATTTCTGATACGTTTTTCATACGTTTTTCTTACCTTTGTAGCAGCAAATATAAATTATAACATTTTCAAGAGCCTTTAAGAGTCTTATGACAGTACAGTTTAATATTGAGTATAAAGCAATGTTCGGCGAACAGATCGTCGTAAACATTCAGACGGAGGAAGGTGGACTGAAACTTCCTCTCGAGACAACAGATGGTGAAAGATGGGCATGCGACTGGTGTGTTGAATCGCCAGAAAAATCGTATACCTATTATTATAGTGTAGAACGTGAAGGAAGAGCAGTCAAGACCGAATGGCTTATGATTAAGCATCAGCTCGATGTAAATGCCAAGAAGGCTGCGGTTTATACCCTTTTCGATCATTGGAAGGCTATGCCTGAGGATGCTTTCCTCTACAGCAGCGCCTTTACCGATTGCATCAATCATCAGGTTCCACAGGAGATGAAGCCGGAAACGGGCAGCAAGATTGTGCGTCTGATAGTCCGTGCTCCTCAGCTTCGTGATGGTGAGCGTCTGGGTGTATTGGGTGCAGATAAAGCATTGGGCGCTTGGGATGTGCAGAAGATTCTTCCGATGACTCAGCATACCTATAATGAATGGGTTGCTGATATTGATGCGGCTCATCTTGAGGGCAGTCATCTGGAGTTTAAGTTCGTGGCTTTCAGAAATGCGAAGAACGAGCTTCTCTGGGAAACCAGCATGAACAGAACCGTGGATTTGCCGGAGATGAAGGCAGGTGAGTTGGTATCTTATGAACTCGACCAGGCTTTCTTCGCTCTGTATAACCGCAAACTTGCCGGAACGCTGGTGCCTGTGTTCTCATTGCGTACCAGAAAGAGTGCCGGTATCGGTGACTTCGGTGATCTGAAGGTCATGATAGATTTTGTGGCTTCTACCGGTCAGAAGGTGCTCCAGCTCCTTCCTATCAATGATACCACCATCACTCATACATGGACCGACAGTTATCCATATAGCTGCATCAGCGTCTTCGCCATTCATCCGCAGTATGCCAACCTTCATGCTCTTCCTGAGTTGAAGGATGCAAAGGCTCGTGCTGAGGCTGAGAAGACACGTGCTGAGTTGAACGCACTGGATAAGATAGACTACGAAAAGGTAAATGATTTCAAGATAAATTACTTGCGCCAAATCTTCAATCAGGAAGGTGAAAAGATGATGAAGACAGCCGAATACAAGGCTTTCTTCCAGGATACTGAACAGTGGTTGGTTCCTTACGCCCAGTATTCATACCTGCGTGATAAGAATTGTACGGCTGATTTCAACCAGTGGCCAGATCATCAGGTATGGGATGAGGCTGAACGCAAGGCACTTACCGCCCCTAAGACTGCAGCTTACAAGAACGTGGCGTTCTTCTATTTCGTACAGTTCGTACTGGATCGCCAGATGCAGGAGGCTCACGAGTATGCCAAGGCTAAGGGCGTTATTTTGAAGGGTGATATTCCAATCGGTGTAAACCGCAATGGTTGCGATGTATGGATGGAACCAAAATACTTCAACCTCAATGGTCAGGCGGGTGCTCCACCTGATGACTTCTCTGCCAATGGTCAGAACTGGGGATTCCCTACCTATAACTGGTTTGAGATGCTGAAGGATGGCTGCCAGTGGTGGAACCGCCGTTTCCAGAACATGGCAAGATATTTTGATGCTTACCGCATCGACCACGTATTGGGCTTCTTCCGTATCTGGGAGATTCCGGTAAGCAGCGTGCATGGTCTGCTCGGACAGTTTGCTCCTGCGCTCGCCATGAGCCGTGAAGAGATAGAAAGCTATGGTTTGCACTTCCAGGATGACCGTTTTACCCGTCCGTTCATTACCGATTGGGTATTGGACCGTGTGTTCCATGAGCGTGCCGGCGAGGTAAAGGAGAAGTATCTCGACCGTCTGGATGACGAGCGTTATCAGATGAAGCCTGAGGTAGATACCCAGCGCAAGGTAGAGGCTCTCTTTGCTGATGCAACAGATGAGAAGGAACTTTGGCTGCGTGATGGCTTGTATGCCCTGATCAGCGATGTGCTCTTCGTACGTGATCATACCAACCCTGGCGTCTTCCATCCACGTATCTCAGCCCAGCTTGACTTTATCTACGAGTCGCTCTATGATAATGACAAGGCTGCGTTTAACCGCCTTTACAACGACTATTTCTATCGCCGCAACAACCAGTTCTGGTATCAGGAGGCGATGAAGAAGTTGCCTAAGCTGGTTCAGGCTACCCGCATGCTGGTTTGTGCAGAAGACCTTGGTATGGTGCCTGATTGTGTGCCATGGGTGATGGATGAACTGAAGATTTTGAGTCTGGAACTCCAGAGCATGCCAAAGGATCCATCGGTTAAGTTCGGATATCTGAGCCGTAATCCATATCGTTCTGTATGTACCATTTCCAGCCACGATATGCCTACTCTGCGCATGTGGTGGGATGAGAATATCCAGCGTACCCAGGAGTATTACAATACGATGCTCTACCGTCAGGGACCTGCTCCTCATCCACTCCCAGGCTGGTTGGCTAGTGACATCATCAGCCGCCATCTCACCTCTCCATCCATGCTCTGCATATTGAGCATCCAGGACTGGTTGGCTACCGATGAGGCTCTCCGTCTGCCGGATGCCAATGCCGAGCGTATCAATATCCCGGCTAACCCTAAGCATTACTGGCGTTATCGCATGCACCTCAATATAGAGGATCTGGCTGCTGACAAGCGTTTCGTGCAGAATATCACAGAGATGATTTCGCAGTCTGGAAGAGTCTAACTAACATGATTATATATACAGTGCAAACGTTTGCACACTCATTTGCAGAAAAATACCCTCCCAAAACGTGGAGGGTATTTTTGTTTTTTGTATCTTTGCACTATCTTAAGAATAAACAGATAATGATTGAGATAAACTAACGAAGATTCAAAAACAAGAATAAACAACAACTGAACAGTATGAAAAAACTGAATGTATTAGTGATGGGCCTCTTGCTTCCTATGTTGGCAGCAGCCCAGACCGTTAAATCACCTAACGGCAATGTCTCGGTAACTTTCTCTTTGACCGAAAAGGGACAGCCTACCTATGAGATGAGCTATAAGGGAAAGACTGTATGTAAGCCATCCCACTTAGGATTGGAGTTGGCGAAGGATAAGCATGCCTCTAAGGGTATGGAGGAAACCAGCCTGATGGATGGTTTTACTGAAACTGGCAGCAAGACATCGACTTTCGACGAAACCTGGAAGCCGGTATGGGGTGAAACCGCTACCATCCGCAATAACTATAACGAGATGGAGGTAAACCTGAACCAGGCTGCTTCTAAGCGTAATATCACCATCCGTTTCCGTGTATATGATTATGGTATGGGCTTGCGCTATGAGTTCCCACAGCAGGAAAGTCTGAACTATTTCGTCATCCAGGAGGAGCATACCCAGTTTGCCATGGCAGGCAATCATACCGCTTACTGGATTCCTGGTGATTACGATACCCAGGAGTATGACTACAACATTACTCCGTTGACAGGTATCCGTCCAATTATTGCGAAAAACCGTGAAGCTTACAAGAGCAATTCATCTACCACCGTCTTCTCTGATACTGGTGTTCAGACCTCTCTCCAGATGAAGACCAAGGACGGACTCTACATCAACATCCATGAGGCTGCCTGCCTGGATTATCCTACCATGCACCTCAACCTCGACGAGAAGACATTGACCTTCGAGTCTTGGCTCACTCCAGATGCCGTAGGCAGAAAGGGATTCATCCAGACACCATTCAATACCCCTTGGCGTACCGTAATGGTAAGTGATGATGCACGTGATATGCTTTCATGCAAGTTGACTTTGAATCTCAACGAACCTTGCAAGATTAAGGATACTTCATGGATTCATCCTACCAAGTACTGCGGTGTATGGTGGAATATGATTGTAGGCACCAAGACCTGGAGCTATACCAACGACCTGCCTTCTGTTCGCCTCGGTGTAACTGATTACAGCAAGTGCAAGCCTAACGGTACTCATGGTGCAACCAACGAGGAAGTAAAGCGCTACATCGACTTTGCAGCCAAGAACGGTTTGCAGGAAGTATTGGTAGAAGGCTGGAACGAAGGTTGGGAAGACTGGTTCGGTCATCAGAAACTCGATGTCTTCGACTTCGTGACTCCATATCCTGACTTCGATATCAAGATGCTCAACGAATATGCTCACTCTAAGGGTGTGAAACTGATGATGCACCACGAGACATCTTCTGCAGCTCTCAACTACGAGCGCCACCTGGAAGATGCCTTCAACCTGATGAACAAATATGGTTATGATGCCGTGAAGACCGGTTATGTAGGTGATATCATCCCAAGAGGTGAGTATCACTACAGCCAGTTGATGAACAATCACTACCAGCGTGTGGTTGAAACAGCTGCCAAGCATCATATCATGGTAAATGCCCACGAGGCAACCCGTCCTACAGGTATCTGCCGCACCTGGCCTAACCTGGTGGGTAACGAGAGTGCCCGTGGTACAGAGTATGAGGCATTTGGCGGCAGCAAGCCTTATCACACCGTGATGTTGCCATTCACCCGTCTGCAGGGTGGTCCGATGGATTACACTCCTGGTATCTTCGAGACCAAGCTTTCTGAGTGGAGCAACAATAAGAGTTATGTTCATACCACTCTCTGTGGTCAGCTTTCTCTCTATCTCGTAATGTACAGTCCGCTGCAGATGGCTGCCGATCTTCCTGAGCATTATGAGAAGTACGACGATGCCTTCCAGTTTATCCGCGACGTAGCTTGCGACTGGGATGACTCCAAGTATCTGGAGGCAGAGCCAGCCAAGTATATCACCGTAGCCCGCAAGGCTAAGGGTACCGATAACTGGTTTGTAGGCGGTAAGACTGATGCAGCCCGCACAGCCGTAGTAAAACTCGACTTCCTGGATAAGGGCAAGAAGTATGCTTGCGCTATCTATCAGGACGGCAAGAATGCTGACTACGAGAAGAACCCTAAATCTTACAAGATTGTTCACAAGACAGTGAAGAAGGGTGATATTTTGAAGATTAATGAAGCACGTGGTGGTGGTTTCGCCATCTCATTGCTCGCTAAATAAGCCTATAATTTCCGTATTTCCGTCCAACTGTCCGGTTGGTCGGAAATACGCTAAAAATGAGCGTAGATAATCTGTCACACTTTTCTTCGCTCAGTTCGCTTTAATGTCCTGTATAACAATAACTTAACAATATGAATATCCAAAAACTAATAATTGCAGCATTGACAGCTACTGTTTTACCAACTTCATTGAATGCCCAGCAGACATTCAATGAGATGATGTATTCCAAGGAGAAAACCATGTTTATCCTGAATGCTCCAACAGCCCAAAAGTCTTCTGTAACCCTCCGACTTTATAAGCAAGGACAGGGAGGGAAGGCTTATAAAACGCTGAAAATGAAGAAGTTGGGAGATGAACGCTGGGAGGTTACCGTAAAGGGCGACCTCAAGGGAAAGTTCTATACCTTTGATATTGGCAAGGGTGAAACACCAGGTACATTTGCCAAAGCAGTAGGTGTGAACGGAAACCGTGGCGCTATCGTAGATTTGTATGATACCGATCCATCTGGATGGGATAAGGACGTGCGTCCTGCCCTGAAATCGCCAGCCGATCTCGTTGTCTACGAGCTTCACGTGCGTGATTTCTCCATTTCTCCTACATCCGGCTTGAAATATAAGGGTAAATATCTCGCCCTCGCCGAGCCTAAGGCCATCGAATACCTCAAGAATCTGGGCATCAACGCCATCCACTTCCAGCCTGTATTCGATTTCGCTTCTATAGATGAGACCCGACTCGACAAACCACAGTTCAACTGGGGTTATGATCCGAAGAACTATAATGTGCCGGAAGGCAGTTACGCTACCGACCCTTATTCTCCAGCAACCCGCATCAAGGAGTTCAAGGAGATGGTGATGGCGCTGCATAAGGCAGGCATCCGAGTGATTTTCGATGCCGTATATAACCATACTTTCGATATCAACGGCAGCAATTTCCAGCGTACCTATCCTGATTATTACTATCGCAAGACCAAGGATGGTAAGTATTCTGACGGTTCAGGCTGTGGCAACGAGACTGCTTCAGAGAAGCCTCTCATGCGTCAGTTTATGCTGGAGAGCGTGAAATACTGGATAGACGAATATCATATTGACGGTTTCCGTTTCGACCTGATGGGCGTTCATGACATCGAAACCATGCAGGCTATCCGTGAGATGGTGAACCGCATCGATCCTAGCATCTATATCTATGGTGAGGGGTGGAGTGCTGGCAGCTGTGCTTATCCTACAGAGAAACTGGCAATGAAGGCTAATACCCATCAGTTGAATGGTATCGGTGCTTTCAGCGATGATATGCGCGATGCGCTCCGTGGTCCTTTCTCTGATGACCATCAGGGTGCGCTCCTGGCTGGTCTTACAGGTCAGGAGGAGAGTCTGAAGTTCGGTATTGTGGGTGGCATTGCTCATCCGCAGGTGGATATGACAAAGGTGAACTATGACAAGGAGCCTTGGACCAACAATCCTACCGAGCAGATCAGTTATGTAAGCTGCCATGACGATATGTGTCTGGTAGACCGTCTGAAGGCAAGTATCTCATCTCTTACCGACAAGAATATCCCAGAAGCAATACGTACTGCCGAGTTGCTCCGCATCGATAAGCTTGCGCAGACCTGCGTCTTCACTTCCCAGGGTGTTCCTTTCATCCTTGCCGGCGAAGAGATGCTCCGCGACAAAAAGGGAGTACACAATAGCTATAATTCTCCTGACAGCATCAACCAGTTTACCTGGACCAATCTGCAGAAGTATCCTCAGGCGTTTGCTTATTACAAGAGTCTGATCCAGCTCCGCAAGAATCATCCAGCCTTCCGTCTTTCAACAGGCGATAAGGTACGTCAGCATCTGGAGTTCCTGCCTAGTCAGGATGCCAATGGCAACAAGCAGACTTGCCTCGTAGGTTTCCAGCTCAAAAATCTGGAGGGCATTGATGCCTGGAAGAACATCATCGTGATCTATAACTTCAATAAGGAGGCAAAGAAGATGCAGATTCCTGAGGGTAATTATACTGTGGCTTGCTGCAACGGTGTGATTAACGAGGAAGGCTTAGGCTTTGTTTCGGGAAAGGAAACTGAGGTTGCCCCTCAGTCAGCCCTAATACTTTATCAGAAATAGTTTATATATATAATAAGGTGTAATATGAAAAAGATAATAGCTTCATTATTGCTTATGGGTAGCGCAATAAGTATGAACGCGGCAGTTAACGTAAGCCGCATTGAACCTACCGACTGGTATGTGGGCATGAAAGATGCTTCACTCCAGCTGATGGTGTATGGCAAGGATATCAAGAATGCCGATGTAACGGTAAACTATCCGGGTGTGAAGGTAGACAGCATCGCCCGCCTTGATTCTCCTAATTATCTCCTGGTTTATCTTAACCTCGATGGGGCAAAGGCTGGTGAGATGACCCTCAACTTCAAGCAGGGCAAACAGTCGAAGAAGGTAAAGTATGTGTTGAAGAACCGTGAGATGGCGGGCGATAAGCGCATCGGTTTCTCTAATGAAGATGTGCTCTATATGCTGATGCCAGACCGTTTTGCCAACGGCAATCTGAAGAATGATGCCTTTAAGACGATGCGTGATAAGACCTGCAACCGTGCAGAACCTAGTCTGCGACATGGTGGTGACCTTGAGGGAATCCGCCAGCACTTGGATTATTTTAACCAGTTGGGTGTAACCGCTCTGTGGTTTACCCCGGTTTTGGAGAACGACAGTCCAAGCAATGGCAAGAACAGCAGTTATCATGGTTATGCTACCACCAATTATTATCGTGTAGACCCACGTTTCGGAACCAATGCCGATTATAAGCAGCTGATAGATGAGGCTCACAAGAAAGGTTTGAAGATTGTGATGGATATGATTTTCAACCATTGCGGCTTCGAGCATCCTTGGGTTGCTGATATGCCTTCAAAGGACTGGTTTAATAAACCAGAATGGCTGGCTCCTGAAAATCAGACTGCCGAGCATCAGAAGAACATCGGTACGGTGGATGGCGCAGCCAAGGTGAACGATAAGTATCTGCAGACCAGTTATAAGCTGACTCCGGTACTTGACCCATACGCCAGCAAGGTTGATCTCACAGAAACCGTAGACGGCTGGTTTGTTCCAACCATGCCTGACCTCAACCAGCGTAACCCACACGTTATCAAGTATCTGATTCAGAACAGCGAGTGGTGGATAGAGAGCGCTGGTATCGACGGCATCCGTATGGATACCTATCCTTATGCCGACCGCGATGCGATGGCACACTGGATGAAGGCGCTGGGTGAGGAGTATCCTCACTTCAATACCGTAGGCGAGACTTGGGTAACCGAACCTGCCTATACTGCAGCCTGGCAGAAGGACAGCAAACTTTCTGAGAAGAACAGCTATCTGCCAACTGTTATGGATTTCGCTTTCTTCGACCGCATCAACAGTGCTAAGAAAGAGGAGACCGATGACTGGTGGAACGGCATGAACCGTCTCTACAACGTGTTCTGCTACGACTATCTCTATCCTAATCCAAAGAGCGTAATGGCATTCATCGAAAATCATGATACCGACCGCTTCCTGGGCGAAGGCAAGGATACCCTAGCTTTGAAGCAGGCGCTGTCATTGCTTCTGACCATCAATCGCACTCCTCAGCTCTATTATGGTACAGAGGTGCTGATGAATGGTACCAAGAGCGTGACCGATGGCAATGTACGCAAGGACTTCCCTGGCGGTTGGGCTGGTGATAAGCACAATGCCTTTACGGCAGAGGGTAGAACTCAGGCAGAAAACCAGATGTTCAACTGGCTCAGCAACCTGTTGCACTGGCGCCAGGGCAATGAAGTGATTACTAAGGGCAAGCAGACCCAGTTCTGTCCTCAGAAGGGTGTTTACGTAATTGCCCGCCAGTATAAGGGTAAGAATGTGATGACGGTTATCAACGGCAAGAACGAGGCAAACGAGCTGAATGTTTCCCGTTATGCAGAGATTATCGGTTCTCATGACAAGGCTACGGATGTTACAAACGGTCGCACCGTTCTTATCAACAAGAACGTGAAGCTCCGTCCTCGCCAGAGCATGATTCTTGAGTTCTAAAGACTTAGTATCAGTCACTTGATACTTTCATATCTCAGCAGGCTAACGCAGTTATCAGTGTTAGCCTGCTTTTTTTCACCAAAATTCTGCTAAAATCTTCTGAATAGCTTTAAATGAGCGATTTATGAGTGTCTTTCCTCAATAGAGGTAATGACTTGGCAATAGTTTTAACTTCTACATTCTACATAAG
>OODA01000465.1_pt1 | contig 24427 bp, 20 predicted proteins | sample 1671341 | NCBI WGS metagenome assembly OODA01 (sample SAMN06348147, study PRJEB24527) | human gut metagenome | biome: human gut; feature: ankylosing spondylitis patient; material: feces | host: Homo sapiens | place: China | collected 2015-10 | reverse complement strand
GCCGATGGTACTGCAATGCAATGCGGGAGAGTAGGTAGCCGCCTTCTTTTATCAAGAGCCTCAGATTTCGAAAGATTTCTGAGGCTTTTTTGTATTTTTGCAGCATGAATTGGACAGATAGGATACGACAGGTGAAGATTTACTGGGTGATAGCAGCGGTTTTGATTGCTGTCGCCTCTTTGCTCGTGTCTCATTTCCTGGTGCGGGATCTGGCTATGGAGGAACGGAATAGGATGGAGGTGTGGGCAGAAGCTATGCGCACTCTCAATAAGGCTGATGAAAATACGGATCTGAGTCTGGTGCTCAAGGTGATTAATGAAAATCATAGTATCCCTGTCATCGTGCTCGATGACCAGAATAAGGCTCAAACTTTCAGAAATGTGGAGATCGAGGGTAGAGATGAACAGGATTCCTTGCGTCAGGCTTCTCTTATCGGACAGCGACTGCTGGCTCAGGGCAAGAATATCAAGATAGAACTCGATGACTCTGCCCATGATTATCTGCAGGTGTGCTATGATGAATCGGTGATGATACGCAGGCTTTCTGTTTATCCCTATATACAATTAGGGGTAGTGCTGCTCTTTGTGGTCATCGCTATCTTTGCCCTGCTTATTTCCAAAAGGGCGGAACAGAATAAGGTTTGGGTGGGACTGTCGAAGGAAACTGCTCACCAGTTGGGAACCCCTATCTCCAGTCTGATGGCATGGATTGAAATCCTCCGTATGAATTATCCCGATGATGAACTGATTCCTGAGATGAACCAGGATGTCAAGCGGCTCCAGTTGATAGCTGACCGATTCTCCAAGATCGGTTCGCTGCCGGAGCCGGTACCAGCCAGTCTGAACGAAGTGCTGGAGCATGTCATAGCGTATATGGACCGTCGAACCTCCCGGAAGGTGCAGCTGGTGAAGGAAATGCCTTCTCATGAAGTTATCGTCAGGATGAATGCTTCCCTCTTTGAATGGGTGATTGAAAACCTCTGCAAGAATGCCGTTGATGCGATGGGAGCAGAAGGCGGACGGATTACCCTCCGTTTGATGGAAGCTTCATATCGTGCCATCATTGAAGTAGAAGATACAGGTAAGGGAATCCGGAAGAAGGATATGAAGCATGTATTCCGTCCCGGTTTTACGACGAAGCAGCGTGGCTGGGGACTGGGACTGTCGCTGGCGAAGCGAATTGTAGAAGAATACCATCATGGCAAGATATGGGTAAAAAACAGCGAACCAGGCAAGGGTACAACCTTCAGAATTGAACTCAAGATGGAATCCTGAGCCTGAAAAAACCAGAAAACGGCAAATTATCCGAGAATAATCGGTTAATAATGAGAGATTTTAGTGATTTTTACATAAAAAATTATTTTATCTCAAAAATTATTTGTAACTTTGCAGCCCGAAACCAATATGGTATATATTGAATTATGTGTAATATAGAGTCTTTTAAGATTGATTTGAAAGCTTTGCCTCAAGGGGTAACAAACTTGGAGTTTAAGCTAGACGATGAATACTTTCAGGCAATAGACGCTCCTGATATTCAGAGAGGCGAGTTGCAGAGTAGTCTGTCCATCAACAGGACGGACGACTTCTTCGAGCTCAATTTTCACACAGAGGGAGTGGTACACATACCATGTGACATCTGTCTGGATGATATGGACCAGTCCATTGAGACCGATGACAGACTCATGGTCAAGTTCGGAGACGACTACTCAGAAGAAGATGACCTCGTGATTGTGGCCGAGAACGAAGGAATGCTCGATATCTCGTGGTTCATCTATGAATTTATAGATCTTAACATTCCCATCAAGCACGTGCATGCACCTGGAAAATGCAATCCTGCTATGATTGAAATGCTCCAACAGCATTCTGCCGCCCGAAGCGGTGAGGAAGACGAAGAATCTGTAGATCCACGATGGGCAGCTCTTTTAAAATTAAAAAAGTAAAATTCAAAAATTAAAACATTTAAAAAATTATGGCACATCCTAAAAGAAGACAGTCAAAGACACGTACACTTAAGAGAAGAACTCATGATAAGGCAGTAGCTCCTACATTGGCAGTTTGCCCTAACTGTGGTGCATATTATGTTTACCACACTGTTTGCCCAACTTGCGGATACTACAGAGGCAAGGTAGCTATCGTTAAGGAAGCAGCTGAATAATGGGTAAAATCAATGCTGTAATTACAGGTGTGGGTGGATACGTGCCTGACTACATCCTCAACAACGAGGAGTTGTCTCGCATGGTGGATACTACTGACGAGTGGATTACCACCCGTGTGGGTATCAAAGAGCGCCACATCCTTACAGAGGAAGGTCTCGGAACCAGCTACTTGGCACGTAAAGCTGCTAAGCAGTTGATTCAGAAGACTGGCGTGGATCCAGACACAATCGATGCTTTGATTGTGACAACCACCACACCTGACTACAAGTTCCCTTCTACAGCATCTATCGTCCTCGGTAAGCTCGGATTGAAGAACGCTTTCGCATTCGACTTCTCTGCAGCTTGCTGTGGATTCCTCTACACTCTCGATGTTGCGGCAAGCATGATCCAGAGTGGAAGATACAAGAAGATCATCGTTATCGGTGCAGACAAGATGTCTTCACTGGTTGACTATACCGACCGTGCTACCTGTGTGCTCTTCGGCGACGGTGCCGGCGCAGTTCTTGTAGAGGCTACAGAAGAAGAGAATGTAGGTGTTCAGAACTCATACCTTCGTACCGATGGACAAGGCTTGCCTTTCCTCCACATGAAGGCTGGTGGTTCTGTTTGCCCTCCTTCACACTTCACCGTAGATCATCGTCTGCATTATCTTTATCAGGAAGGTCGTACCGTATTCCGTTACGCAGTAACCGATATGAGCAACGACGTGATGAAGATCCTGGAGATGAACAATCTGAAGGCTGATGATGTGAACTGGGTGATTCCTCACGAGGCGAACCTCCGAATCATCGAGGCAGTGACCAAGCGTGCAGGAATTCCACTTGACAAGGTGGTAGTAAACATCGAGCGTTACGGAAATACCAGTGCTGCTACAATTCCATTGGCACTCTGGGATGCTGAAAGCCAGTTGAAGAAGGGTGACAACATCATCTTCACAGCCTTCGGTGCAGGTTTCGTACATGGTGCCTCTTTCTATAAGTGGGCATACGATGGTGCTGCTTGCGGCAAGTAAGACATATCAAAAATAGGATAGAATAATTATCTATATAAGGAAACGCATCTTTCTTACTTCATCTATAATATAATGAATAAGCAAGGATGCGTTTCTTTAGCTTAAAATCAATTTTTATCGTATGCATAAAGCAGGTTTTGTAAATATCGTGGGTAACCCTAATGTGGGTAAGAGTACGCTGATGAATCAACTGGTGGGCGAGCGTATCAGCATCGCTACCTTCAAGGCGCAGACCACTCGTCATCGTATCATGGGTATCGTGAATACCGATGATATGCAAATCGTGTTTTCGGATACCCCTGGCGTCTTGAAGCCAAACTACAAGATGCAGGAGATGATGCTTGCCTTCTCGGAGAGTGCATTGGCTGATGCCGATGTGCTGCTTTATGTTACTGATGTGATAGAGAATCCTGAGAAGAACATCGAATTCCTGGAGAAGGTGAAGAAGATGAAGATTCCGGTGCTCCTGCTCATCAACAAGATTGACCAGAGCGACCCGAAGAAGTTGGGAGATATCGTGGAAAAATGGCACTCTCTGTTGCCGAATGCCGAGATTCTTCCTATTTCTGCGAAAAACAAGTTTGGCGTGGATATGCTTCTGAAGCGTATTAAGGAGCTGTTGCCTGAGTCGCCTGCGTTCTTTGACAAGGACCAGTTGACCGACAAGCCAGCCCGTTTCTTCGTATCGGAGATTATCCGTGAGAAGATTCTCCTCTACTACGACAAGGAGATTCCTTACGCTGTAGAGGTGAGAGTGGAGCGGTTCAAGGAGGATGATACCCGCATCCACATCAATGCCGTGATCTATGTAGAGCGTGACTCTCAGAAGGGAATCATCATCGGCCATCAGGGCGTGGCTCTGAAGAAGGTGAACACCGAGAGTAGAAAGGCTTTGGAAAAGTTCTTCGGCAAGAAGATATTCCTGGAAACCTTCGTAAAGGTTGATAAGGATTGGCGCAGTTCTCAGCGAGAACTCGATGCCTTCGGATATAATCCGGAATAACAACTTTCTCCTCCCTGAATGTAATCGAGGGAGTGACTCTCGCCAGAGGAGCGAGGGCCGGAGCAAGGTCAGCTTCGGCAAATTATTAACTTGGATGCAGAGACCACATCCATGATACCTCCTGAAAGGAAGGAGGCGAATGACTATTTATGGCAAATTTAGTAGCAATCGTAGGTCGCCCTAACGTGGGTAAATCTACTTTATTCAATCGTTTGACTCAATCTCGTCGCGCTATCGTAAGTGATACGGCTGGTACTACCCGCGACCGTCAGTATGGCAAGTGCAGCTGGAACGGAAGAGAATTCTCTGTGGTGGATACCGGTGGTTGGGTCGTTAAATCAGATGACATTTTCGAGGATGCTATCCGCAAGCAGGTGTTGGTAGCTACAGAAGAGGCCGACCTGGTGCTCTTCCTGGTAGATGTAAACACCGGTTTGACCGACTGGGATGAGGATGTTGCCCTCATCTTGCGTCGTGCCAAGCTGCCTGTGATCCTTGTTGCCAACAAGGTGGATAACAGTGCTGAGTATTATGAGGCTGCCGAGTTCTACAAGCTGGGCTTGGGTGATCCTCAGTGTATCAGTGCTGCAACAGGTGGTGGTACGGGTGACTTGCTCGACATCATATTGGACAAGCTTCAGGATAATCCTGAGGAAGCTATCGAGGAGGATATTCCTCGTTTCGCTGTGGTAGGTCGTCCTAACGCAGGTAAGAGCAGTATCATCAATGCCTTCATCGGTGAGGATAGAAACATCGTTACCGAGATTGCCGGTACTACCCGTGACAGTATTTATACCCGTTACGATAAGTTCGGCTTCGACTTCTACCTGGTAGATACTGCCGGTATCCGCAGAAAGAACAAGGTGAGCGAAGACCTGGAATTCTATTCCGTGATGCGCTCTATCCGTGCCATCGAGAACAGTGATGTCTGCATCCTGATGCTGGATGCCACCCGTGGTATCGAGACCCAGGATATGAACATCTTCCAGCTGATCCAGAAGAACAACAAGAGTCTGGTGGTAGTAGTCAACAAGTGGGACCTGGTAGAGGAGAAGAACCAGAAGGTGATTGATACCTTCGAGAATGCCATCCGCAACCGAATGGCTCCATTCGTGGATTTCCCTATCATCTTTGCTTCTGCATTGACCAAGCAGCGTATCTTCCGTGTACTGGAGACTGCCAAGGAGGTTTACCAGAACCGCAAGGCTCATATCGGTACTTCCAAGCTCAATGAGGTGATGTTGCCTATCATCGAGGCTTATCCACCACAGAGCGTGAAGGGTAAGTATATCAAGATCAAGTACTGTACACAGTTGCCTAACACTACGATTCCATCGTTTGTGTTCTATGCCAACCTGCCACAGTATGTAAAGGAGAACTATCGCCGCTTCCTGGAGAACAAGATCCGTGAGAACTGGTCATTGCATGGTTGTCCAATCAATGTCTTCATCCGTCAGAAGTAATTGAAGCGTAATGGATAGGACGCCCTAAAAGGGCAAAAGCATCTATAAAATGAAGAAACTTTTGTTTTTTATGATATTCAGCATGGGGTTGGGACTTTCTTCCTGCAAGGAGGAGAGTCCTGACCCTGGCTATTTGGCAGGTATCGCAGCCAAGGGATATTACGACCTGCTCCTGGAAGGAAAGTATAAGGAGTATGTGGCTGGTTTCAACCAACCTTACCGTATTCCGAAAGGATATCACGAGCAGCTGGTGCTCAATGCGGAAATGTATGTGGAGCAGCAGCAGAAAGAGCATGCAGGCATGAAGAAGATTGATGTGCTGAATGCCAAGGCTGATACAGCCCGCCATGTGGCAGATGTCTTCCTGCAAGTGGCTTATGGAGACAGTACCAAGGAACAGATCGTGGTTCCGATGGTAGAGGTGAAAGGTGAATGGAAAATGAGATAAGTAGAGGGTGTGTCATAAGTTTAGATGATGGCAGCCGAAGTCGGGCTGAAAGCCCAAAAGCTCCTAGCCCAGGGCATCGCCCTGGGTAATGTTGGCAAAAAGTAAAGTCGCCCTGAAAGGGCAAAAGCTTTGAAATTGAAAGCTTTTGCCCTTTCAGGGCGACTTTTTTGTATCTGTTCTAAAACCCAGGGCGATGCCCTGGGCTAGGAGCTTCTGCCCTTTCAGGGCGTATTGGCTGTGACTAATGACACACCCTCTTTATTTCTTCCCTTTCATTTCCACTTCCTTCACCTTTCTGAAGAGGTCGGAAGCGAAGACGAGGTCGTTGAGCTGCTCGTTGGTAGAAGACATCACCTGGTCCTTGTTGCCCTGCCATTCCTTGTGACCCTTGCAGATGAAGCAGATGTTCTCACCGATACCCATCACAGAGTTCATATCGTGGGTATTGATGATGGTTGTCATATTGTAATCCTTGGTGATGCCCGAAAGGAGTTCGTCGATGACGAGCGAAGTCTTTGGATCGAGACCAGAGTTCGGTTCATCGCAGAAGAGGTATTTCGGATTCATCACGATGGCACGGGCGATGGCAACACGTTTCTGCATACCACCTGAGATTTCGCCAGGGTATTTCTGCTGGGCATCTATCAGGTTGACACGGTCGAGACATTCCTGTGCTCTCTTCACACGTTCCCTGTAATTCATATTCGAGAACATATCAAGGGGGAACATCACGTTCTCCAGCACATTGAGCGAGTCGAAGAGGGCTGCGCTCTGGAAGATCATACCCATCTCGCGTCGCATCATCACCTTCTCCTTCTTGCTCATCTGCACGAAGTCGCGGCCGTCGTAGAGTACCTTTCCGCTGGTAGGTTCCAGGAGTCCGACGAGGTTCTTCATCAACACGGTCTTTCCCGAACCACTCTGTCCGATGATGAGGTTGGTCTTTCCCGTTTCAAATTTCACACTGATATTATCGAGTACGGTCTTGTCGCCGAAAGCTTTTGTAAGATTTTGAACTTCTATCATAGCCAGAGTCTTTAAGAGAGTAATTGAGTAAGGAACACATCCGAGAAGAGGATGAGAACGCTGGAGCAAACCACGGCATCGGTGGAAGCTTTACCTACCTCTACCGAACCACCTTCCACGGTGTATCCAAAGTAGGAGGAAACACTGGAGATGATGAATGCGAAGAAGAGACTCTTGATGATACTCATCCACACAAACCACTGGTTGAAGGAATGCTGGAGTCCCAGGGTAAGGTCATCCGGCGGGAGAATATGTCCGATGAATGCCGTACCGTATGCACCGATGATGCCCATCAGAGATGAGAAGATGACGAGGAAAGGCATGATGGTAACCAGACCGAGAATCTTTGGCAGCACCAGATAGCAAGCAGAGTTGACACCCATGATGTCGAGTGCATCGATCTGCTGGGTTACTCGCATGGTACCCAGCTCGGAAGCGATGTTGGAACCCACCTTTCCGGCGAGGATGAGACACATGATACTGGAAGAGAACTCCAGCAGCATGATTTCTCGGGTGGTATAACCCGAAACCCATCGAGGCATCCATGGACTCTGGATGTTCAGTTTCATCTGGATACAGATAACTGCACCGATGAAGAATGAGATGAGGAGTACGATGCCGATGGAATCGACTCCCAGCTGAGACATTTCCTTGATATATTGCTTGAGGAACATGCGCATACGTTCAGGTCGCGAGAACGAGCGGCCCATCAATATCAAATATTTACCGAAGGTGGTAAGCCATTTTTCTATTATCATGTCAATATTCTATGAATTTTGCTGCAAAATTACGCAAAATCCTCTAAAAAACTGCAATATTATGAATAGTTTTAGTTTTTTAAGGTGATATTTCCCCGTTTTTTATTATTTTTGCAGTCAAATTAGCTAATTATGGACGAAATAATGAATTCAGAGCAGCAGTCTTCTGACGGCAGATTGGTGCTGCGAACAGAAGGACTGGTAAAGCGCTATGGCAAGCGAACCGTTGCCAATGGTGTAACCATCAATGTAAAGCAAGGTGAGATTGTGGGCTTGCTCGGACCGAATGGTGCGGGTAAGACTACTTCATTCTATATGACCACCGGACTGGTGGTACCTAATGAGGGACATGTATATCTGGGTGATCAGGAAATTACCAAGTTTCCTGTGTATAAGCGTGCCCGTGCCGGAATCGGCTATCTGCCACAGGAGGCGAGCGTATTCCGCAAGATGAGTGTGGAAGACAATATCATGTCGGTGCTTGAGATGACCGGCAAGCCAAGAGCCTATCAGCTTGAGAAACTGGAGAGCCTGATCAAGGACTTCGACCTGCAGAAGGTGCGCAAGAACCTGGGCGACCAGCTTTCCGGAGGTGAGCGCCGAAGAGTGGAAATCGCCCGTTGTCTTGCCAACGATCCTAAGTTCATCATGCTCGATGAGCCATTTGCCGGAGTCGATCCTATCCAGGTAGAGGAAATCCAGCATATCGTATGGAAACTGAAGTACCGCAACATCGGAATCCTCATCACCGACCACAATGTGGATGAGACACTTACCATCACCGACAGAGCCTATCTGCTCTTCGAAGGCCGCATCCTTTTCCAGGGTACTCCGGAGGAGCTGGCAGAAAACAAGACAGTGAAGGAGAAGTACCTTACAACCAGCTTTGTGCTTAGAAAGAAGGACTTCCAGCTGCTGGATGAGCAGAAAAAAGCAAGAGATAAGGAGTAATTAGGTTAAAAAAACAAATTTTTCTCTTATATATTAGGTATATCGGCTAAAAATGCGTAATTTTGCAAGCCGATTGTGTAAAAGGCTTATCCTGGAGCGTCAGGGAGAGCCTGAACCGATTGAACAAGATAATAATTAATAATAATAAAAATAAAAAATCAAGATGAAAGTTTCATTTGAAAATCCTGACAAGATTAATGGTCTTATGACTCTCGTTGTAGAGGAGGCAGACTATAAGAACGAAGTCGAGAAGACATTGAAAGATTACCGTAAGAAGGCTAACGTTCCAGGTTTCCGTCCTGGTCAGGCTCCTATGGGTATGATTAAGCGCCAGTTCGGTGCATCTGTAAAGATGGAGGCCATCAACAAGCTCGTTGGCCAGGAGATTTACAAGTATGTACAGGACAACAATATCCAGATGCTCGGCGAGCCTCTCCCATCAGAGAAGCAGGAGCCAGCTGACCTGGAGAAGGATACAACCTTCACATTCATGTTCGACATCGCTGTTGCACCTGAGTTCAAGGTTACTCTCAACGGTCGCGACAAGGTTGATTACTATAACATCAAGGTTGACGACAAGATCCTCGACCAGCAGGTAGAGATGTACGCTCAGCGTGCAGGTAGCTACGAGAAGGGCGAGAAGTATGAGGAGAACGACCTTTTGAAGGGTGATATCCGTGAGCTCGACGAGAACGGTAACACCAAGGAAGGTGGTATCACTGTTGAGGGTGCTATCCTGATGCCTAGCTACATCAAGGTAGAGGAGCAGAAGAATCTCTTCAATGACGCTAAGGTGGGTGATGTAATCACTTTCAACCCTAAGAAGGCTTACCCAGAGAACGATACAGAGGTTTCTTCTCTCTTGAAGATCGAGCGTGAGGCTGTTGCTGACCTGGAGTCTGAGTTCAGCTTCCAGATTACAGAGATCCAGCGCTTCAAGAAGCACGAGATTAACGAGGAGCTCTTCAAGCAGGTATTCGGTGAGGATACTGACGTGAAGGACGAGGCTGCTTTCCGTGCTAAGATTGCTGAGGGCTTGCAGGAGCAGTTGGTTAACGACTCTGACTACAAGTTCATCCTCGACGTTCGTGAGCACTGCGAGAAGAAGGTTGGCGAGTTGACATTCCCAGATGCACTCTTGAAGCGCATCATGTTGGCTAACAACAAGGATAAGGGTGAGGAGTTCGTAGAGAAGAACTACGAGCAGAGCATCAAGGAGTTGACATGGCACCTCATCAAGGAGCAGCTCATCAAGGCTCAGGATATCAAGGTGAACGACGAGGATATCAAGGAGACCGCTAAGGAGGCAGCTCGTGCTCAGTTCGCTCAGTATGGTATGACAAACATCCCAGAGGAGTATATCGAGAACTATGCTAACGAGATTCTCAAGAAGGGTGACTCTGTTGACGCATTGGTAGATCGCTCTATCGACCGTAAGTTGGCTGCAGCCCTCAAGGGTGCTGTTAAGCTCAACGAAAAGGAGATTTCTGTAGAGGATTTCAACAAGATGATGCAGGAATAACACTTTTTTGAAAAAAAACTTCAAATAATTACGAGGTTATCGACTTTTTTTATTATCTTTGTTCCACCGAATGAGATAATGAGGTCGATAACCTCGTTTTTTGTTCCTTATTTTGAAGAAAAAAGTAATATAGATATGAACGATTTTAGAAAATATGCTACCAAGCATCTTGGTATGAATGGGATGGTGCTTGACGACGTGATGAAGTCGCAGGCTAAGTATTTGAACCCTTATATCTTGGAGGAGCGTCAGTTGAACGTTACCCAGATGGACGTGTTCTCTCGCTTGATGATGGATCGCATCATCTTCCTGGGTACAGAAATTGATGATTATACTGCCAACACCTTGCAGGCACAGCTGCTCTATCTCGACTCTGTAGATAGCGGCAAGGATATTTCCATCTATCTGAACAGTCCTGGCGGTAGCGTTACTGCCGGTCTGGGTATCTATGATACCATGCAGTTTATTACCAGTGATGTAGCTACTATCTGTACAGGTATGGCTGCTTCCATGGCTGCCGTATTGCTCGTTTCAGGTCAGGAAGGCAAGCGTTCTGCCTTGCCACATAGCCGTGTGATGATTCACCAGCCATTGGGTGGTGTTCAGGGTCAGGCTTCTGATATCGAGATTGAGGCTCGTGAGATCCTGAAGATGAAGAAGGAACTCTATACCATCATCTCTGAGCATTCTCATACTCCATACGACAAGGTTTATGCTGATAGCGACCGTAACTACTGGATGACTGCCGAGGAAGCAAAGGAGTATGGTATGATTGATAATATCCTGGTACGTAAGTAACGGATTTTAAGATTGCTATATATATAATAAGGTATATATAATATAAGATATATATAATAAGGTATAAAGAAGAAAAAGGAAAAGACATTATGCCAAAGAAAGCATGTAGCTTCTGTGGAAGAAGCGAGAATGAAGTGAAGTTGTTGATCACGGGTATCAATGGCTTTATCTGTGAGGAGTGCGCCAAGCAGGCATTTGAGATTGTGCAGCAGACTGGCGTGTTGAATCCAAAGGGCGATGACGCGAAGTTTGCCTTGAAGCAGGTGCCAAAGCCTATGGAGATCAAGGAATATCTCGATGAATATATCATCGGACAGGAACAGGCCAAGCGTCATCTTGCCGTTGCTGTCTATAATCACTATAAGCGTCTGCAGCAGCCTGAGGATAAGGAAGGCGTGGAAATCGAAAAGAGCAACATCATTATGGTGGGTAGTACCGGTACCGGTAAGACTTTGCTGGCACGTACCATTGCCAAGTTGCTCGATGTACCTTTCACCATCGTGGATGCTACGGTATTTACCGAGGCAGGTTATGTTGGTGAGGATGTGGAGAGTATCCTCTCCCGTCTGCTCCAGGTAGCCGACTATAATGTGGAGGCTGCCCAGCGTGGTATCGTCTTCATCGACGAGATTGACAAGATTGCCCGCAAGAGCGACAATCCATCTATCACCCGCGACGTAAGTGGAGAGGGTGTACAGCAGGGACTTTTGAAACTCCTGGAGGGAACCATGGTGAACGTACCGCCAAAGGGTGGACGCAAGCATCCTGATCAGGATTACATCCATGTGGATACCAAGAATATCCTCTTTATCTGCGGTGGTGCCTTCGACGGTATCGAGCGCAAGATTGCCCAGCGCCTGAATACCCACGTGGTAGGCTACAACTCAGTACAGAATGTTGCCAAGGTAGATAAGAAGGATCTGATGAAGTACATCCTGCCACAGGATTTGAAGTCATTCGGTCTGATTCCTGAAATCATCGGTCGTCTGCCTGTGCTCACCTATCTTAATCCTTTGGATAGAGATGCGCTGCGCAAGATCCTGGTAGAGCCAAAGAACTCTATCGTGAAGCAGTATATGAAGCTCTTCGAGATGGATGGCATCAAGCTCAGCTTTACAGAGGAAGCACTCGACTTCATGGTAGATAAGGCTGTGGAGTATAAGTTGGGTGCCCGTGGACTTCGTTCTATCGTAGAGGCAGTGATGACCGATGCGATGTTTGAGGTACCATCCAAGAAGATCAAGAAGTTTGAAGTGACATTGGATTATGCCAAGGGACAGCTCGACAAGGCTCATCTTGGACAGCTGGAGTCTGCGTAAGGAGGATTCCGGCAAGCATCATTCTTTGTAAATATCATCAAATCAGTTGGGAGAGAATCCCGGCTGATTTCTATATACCATATAAAGACATATAAAATTAAAGTTGGATATGACGGAACAGGTAAATCTTACAGAACAGTTGAAACATTATTTCGGTTTCGATTCGTTTAAAGGCGAGCAGGAATCTATCATCAGGAACCTGATGGAAGGCAACGATACGTTTGTGTTGATGCCTACTGGTGGTGGCAAGAGCTTGTGTTATCAGCTTCCATCCTTGATCATGGATGGAACAGCTATTGTTATCTCACCACTGATTGCCCTGATGAAGAATCAGGTGGATGTGATCAATGGACTGAGTGAAGACGATGGCGTGGCTCACTATCTGAATTCATCTCTGAACAAATCGGCCATTGAGAAGGTGAAGGGCGACATATTGAGTGGCAAGACCAAGCTCCTCTATGTGGCACCGGAATCTCTGACCAAGGAAGATAATGTAGAGTTCTTGAAGACCATCAAAATCTCTTTCTATGCCGTGGATGAGGCACACTGTATCTCTGAGTGGGGACATGATTTCCGCCCAGAGTACCGACGCATACGCCCTATCATCAACGAAATAGGCAAGGCACCGGTCATTGCCCTTACGGCAACGGCTACCGACAAGGTGCGTACAGACATCAAGAAAAACCTCGGCATCGTGGATGCCAGGGAATTCAAGAGTTCCTTCAACCGTGCGAATCTCTTCTACGAGGTGCGCCAGAAAACCAACGACATCGATCGCCAGATTATCATGTTTATCCGTCAGCATCCAGGTAAGAGTGGCATCATCTATTGTCTGTCCAGAAAGAAAGTGGAAGAACTGGCTGAAGTACTCAAGGCAAACGATATCAAGGCTGCTCCTTATCATGCAGGTCTGGATTCCGCAACCCGTTCGCAGACTCAGGACGACTTCCTGATGGAGCGCATTGATGTCATCGTGGCGACTATCGCCTTCGGTATGGGTATTGACAAGCCGGATGTAAGATTTGTCATCCACTATGATATTCCAAAGAGTCTGGAAGGTTACTATCAGGAGACCGGTCGTGCCGGACGCGATGGAGGAGAAGGTATCTGCATCGCTTTCTATGCACGCAAGGATTTGAGAAAACTGGAGAAATTCATGGAGAACAAACCTGTGGCTGAACAGGATATCGGCCGACAGCTCCTGCAGGAGACTGCCGCATACGCTGAATCATCAGTCTGCCGCCGCAAGATGCTGCTCCATTATTTCGGAGAAGAATATGATGTGGAAAACTGCCACAATTGCGACAACTGTCTGCATCCTTCCGTGAAGTTTGAGGCTAAGGATGCCCTGGTTGTGGTTTTGGAGGCTGTGGCTGCCGTGAAGGAAAACTTCCGTCAGGAGTATATCATCGATTTCGTGAAAGGCCGTGCCACCGACGACATCGTTTCCCACAAGCACGACAACCTGGAAGAGTTTGGTGCCGGTGAGGATATGGATGCCAAGGTATGGAATCCGGTAATCCGCCAGGCATTGATAGCCGGTTATCTCAAGAAGGATGTAGAGAACTACGGACTCTTGAAGTTGACTGCCGCCGGCAAGCGTTATCTGAAAAATCCAACCTCTTTCATGATCGTTGCCGACAAGGAGTTTAAGGACGATTATGTAGAGAGTGCTCACGAAGGCAGTAACAACGGAGAAGCACTGGATCCAACTCTCTTTGCCATGTTGAAAGACCTGCGCAAGAGTGTGGCGAAAAAGCGCAAGTTGCCACCATACGTCATCTTCCAGGATGTATCTCTGGAGCAGATGGCTACCATGTATCCGCACGACTTGCAGGAGTTGCAGAACATCCAGGGCGTGGGTGCCGGTAAGGCAAAGCGTTATGGCAAGGAATTCTGTAAGCTGATCCAGAACTATTGTGTAGAAAATGAAATCGAGCGACCAGAAGAGTTGCGCGTGAAGACCGTTGCCAAGAAGTCATTGCTCAAGGTGAATATCATCCAGAGCATCGACCGACAGATCGACCTCGAAGATCTTGCCAGCGCCAAAGGCTTGGAGTTTGCTGATCTTCTGGACGAAATCGAGGCAATCGTGTATAGCGGAACCAAGTTGAATATCGATTATTTCATCGAAGACAGGATGGATGACGACAAGATCGACGACATCTATGACTACTTTATGGAGAGCGAAACAGACGACTTGGATGCGGCACTCGATGAGTTGGATGAAGACTACACAGAAGAGGACATTCGACTGATTAGAATCAAGTTTTTGTCCGAACAAGCCAACTAATCACGTTAAATAGCATTAATAAGGTAAGATTTTCGTAAAAAGCGAACTCTATCTGAGAAATTATTGCTAAATTTGCACGCAATAAATTTTTAAAGGTTACAATATGTCATCATTTGTTGCAGATAAAATTGTAATGGACGGTCTTACTTACGACGACGTCCTTCTGATCCCTGCTTATTCAGAGGTACTACCAAAACAGGTAGAGTTGAAAACCAAGTTCTCTCGTAACATCGAGTTGAACGTTCCATTCGTTACAGCAGCGATGGATACCGTTACCGAGGCTTCTATGGCGATTGCTATCGCCCGCGAAGGTGGTATTGGTGTCATCCACAAGAACATGACCATCGAGGAGCAAGCTCGTCAGGTGGCTATCGTGAAGCGTGCTGAGAATGGTATGATTTATGACCCTGTCACCATCCGTCGTGGCAGTACAGTGAAGGATGCGCTGGATATGATGCACGACTATCATATCGGTGGTATTCCAGTGGTGGATGACGAGAATCATCTCGTTGGTATCGTGACCAACCGTGACCTTCGTTTCGAGCGTCACATGGACAAGAAGATTGATGAGGTAATGACCAGCGAGAACCTGGTTACCACTCACATCCAGACCGACTTGGTTGCCGCAGCTGCCATCTTACAGGAGAACAAGATTGAGAAGCTCCCTGTTGTTGACAACGAGAATCGCTTGGTAGGTTTGATTACTTACAAGGACATCACCAAGGCTAAGGACAAGCCAATGGCTTGCAAGGATGCCAAGGGTCGCCTTCGCGTGGCTGCCGGTGTTGGTGTTACTGTTGATACCTTGGATCGTGCCAAGGCTCTGGTTGAGGCTGGTGCTGATGCCATCGTTATTGATACTGCTCATGGTCACTCTAAGGGTGTTGTTGAGAAGCTCAAGCAGGTTAAGGCTGCCTTCCCACAGGTAGATGTAATAGTAGGTAACGTTGCTACCGGCGAGGCTGCCAAGTATTTGGTAGAGAATGGCGCTGATGGCGTAAAGGTAGGTATCGGACCTGGTTCTATCTGTACTACCCGTGTCGTTGCCGGTGTAGGTGTGCCTCAGTTGAGTGCTGTTTATGATGTATATTCTGCCTTGAAGGGTACAGGCGTTCCTTTGATTGCCGATGGCGGTTTGCGCTATTCTGGTGACGTAGTGAAGGCTCTGGCTGCTGGTGGTAGCTGCGTAATGATCGGTTCATTGGTAGCTGGTACTGAGGAGAGCCCTGGCGATACTATCATCTTCAACGGCCGTAAGTTCAAGAGCTACCGCGGTATGGGTTCTCTCGAGGCTATGGAGCAGAAGAATGGTTCTAAGGACCGTTACTTCCAGGGTGATACCAAGGATGCCAAGAAGCTTGTACCAGAGGGTATCGCAGGTCGTGTTCCTTACAAGGGAACTGTACAGGAGGTTATCTACCAGTTGATTGGTGGTTTGCGTTCTGGTATGGGTTACTGTGGTGCTGCGACTATCGAGAACTTGCACAACGCTAAGTTTGCCCGCATTACAAATGCCGGTGTATTGGAGAGCCACCCACATGATATCACTATCACCAGTGAGGCTCCTAATTACAGCCGCCCAGAATAATTATTTGAAAAGTAATATGAGATTTTATGCGCTTTTTGCAGCTATGCTCCTTTCGGGGAGCATAGCTTTTGCTCAAAACGACGACCCTACTATCATGACTATCAATGGTCAGCCTGTCAGTCGTTCGGAATTTGAATATTCTTATAACAAAAACAATTCCGAGGGCGTGATTGACAAGAAGACAGTCAATGAGTATGTTGACCTATTTGTTAATTACAAACTTAAGGTTTTGGCGGCATTGGATGCCCATATCGATACAACGGCTTCTTTCAAACAGGAGTTCCTGCAGTATCGTGACCAGCAGGTGCGTCCGGCGATGATCAGTTCGGGAGATGTGGAGGCGGAAGCGCAGAAAATTTACGAAGAAGCGAAACAACGTGTCAGTAAGTCGGGCGGAATGGTTCATCCTGCCCACATATTGATCCGTTTGGGACAGAAAGCCTCTGCTGCAGACCAGGAGAATGCGCGACAGAAGGCTCAATCTATCTATCAGGCTCTATGCAAAGGGGGCGATTTCGCCGGATATGCCAGAACGTATTCTGATGACCAGGGTTCTGCCGTCAAGGGTGGAGATATCTCCTGGATATCAAGAGGGCAGACGGTGAAGAGTTTTGAGGATGCTGCATTCTCACTCAAGGTGGGAGAAATCAGCAAGCCAATCCTCTCGGAGTTTGGCTATCACATCATCAAGCTGATGGGAAAGCAGGACTTCTATCCTTATGATTCGGTGAAGAACGATATCCTTCGTTTCATCGATGCCAAGGGAATCAGAGAAAGAATCATCAACGAAAAGTTGGATTCCATTGCCAGGACGTTGCTTGCGGGAAGTGACCGTGAAACCGTCTTGGATCAGAAAGCTTCAGAATTGTCGGCTCACGACAAGAATCTGAAATATCTCATGCAGGAGTATCACGACGGATTGCTGCTCTATGAAATCAGCAACCGGATGGTATGGGAGAAAGCAGCGAATGATGAACAGGCACAAGCTGCTTATTTTGCCAAGAACAAGAAGAAATACAGATGGGAGCATCCCCGCTTCAAGGGTATTGCTTACCGTACAAAGGATGCTGCCGATGTGGCAGCGGTCAAGAAATGCGTAAAGGGTCAGCCTTTCAGCCAATGGGCAGAGTTGCTTCGAAGGAAGTTTAATGCCGATTCGGTGGTGCGTGTCCAGGTGGAGGAAGGAATCTTCAAGAAGGGAGATCATCCTGTAGTGGATTCACTGGTGTTCAAGACAAGCGCCAAGGTAGAGAGGGTTAAAGGTTATCCTTACGATGCTACATTCGGAAAAATTCTCAAGAAGGGACCTAAGGAATACACGGATGTGAAAGCCTGGGTGATAGCCGACTATCAGGACCAGCTGGAGAAGGAATGGGTGGCAACATTAAGAAAGAAATATCAGTTTGTGGTGTACCCTGAGGTATTAGCCACGGTAAACAAACATTAAACATAAAATTCAAGCAGAATACAGATCTATGAAGACTGGATATAAAATGAGTCTGGCGTTTATCGCATTGCTCCTTATCATGGGCATGAGCGCAAGCGCCTCACGTATGGGTATGAGTCGCCATGCTTCGGTTGCCGACAGTGATTCGGCAAAGTTGGAAGCGGTGAACGACTCGCAGTCAATCGACCCGGGAAGTATTGTTGACGAGGTGATCTGGGTAGTTGGAGATGAGGCTATCCTCAAGTCTGACGTCGAGGTTACCCGCTTGCAGTCGGAGGCAGATGGCATCAAGTTCGTCGGCGATCCAGACTGTTCTATTCCTGAGCAGATTGCCGTGCAGAAACTTTTCCTGCACCAGGCTGCTATCGACAGTATCGAAGTGTCTGAGTCGGAAGTCATGCAGGGCATCGACGACCAGATCAACTACTGGGTTTCCATGATTGGATCCCGTGAGAAGCTGGAGGAATACCGCAAGCAGAGCATCACCCAGATGCGCCAGCAGATGCATGATGATTTCAAGAACCGCCAGCTCATCCAGAAGATGAAGCAGGAACTGGTAAAGGATATCAAGGTTTCTCCTGCGCAGGTACGTAAGTATTTCAACAACTTGCCTACGGATAGTATTCCATTCGTTCCTACAGAGGTGGAGGTAGAGATCCTGACCATGCAGCCTCGTATTCCTATGGAAGAAATCAGCCGTGTGAAGAACCAGTTGCGTGACTTCACCGATCGTGTGAACAAGGGTGAGACTACTTTCGCTACTTTGGCTCGTATGTACAGTGAAGACCCAGGATCTGCCCGAATGGGTGGTGAGATGGATTATATCGGACGTGGTATGTTGGATCCTGCATTTGCCAATGTAGCATTCAACCTGACCGACCCAAAGAAGATTTCCAAGATTGTGGAGTCTGAGTTCGGTTATCACATCATCCAGTTGATTGATAAGCGAGGTGACAAGATCAAGTGCCGTCATATCCTGCTCAAGCCAAAGGTTTCACAGGAGGCTATCGACAAGTCAATCGGTCGTCTGGATTCCATCGGTAATGATATCCGTGCCAAGAAGTTTACCTTCGAGGCAGCCGTAGAGGCATTATCTGATGATAAGGATACCCGTAACAACAAGGGATTGATGGCAAATACAGCCCAGGCAGACAACCGTACCTCTAAGTTCCAGATGAAGGATCTTCCTACAGAGGTGGCACGTGTGGTAGATACCATGAAGGTAGGTCAGATTTCTGCACCTTTTACCATGGTCAATACCAAGGGCAAGACTACCTGCGCCCTGATCAAGTTGGTGAGCAGGGTAGAGGGTCATAGAGCTACCATTACTGAAGATTTCCAGGTAATGAAGGATGTCGTCCTTGCCAAGGAAAGAGAAAAAACGTTGCATGACTGGGTGGTTGACAAGATTAAGAAGACCTACGTTCGTATGAACGATCGCTACAAGAATTGCAATTTTGAATATCAAGGTTGGGTTAAATGATCAATAACAAGCAACATAATATTAACAAGAACGGGCATAGAATCTTTTTCATATTGATTCTATGCCTATTTGGGTTTTGTCTGGTGCAGGCTATGCAGGCACCTAGGAAGAAACACAAGAAGCGCCCGGAGGGTGAGAGAGTCTATCTTCTTCACGCCGATGAGCTGCGCTATGATATGTTTGGCAGAAACCCTGATGCCCAGATTGTAAAGGGCAAGGTTTCGTTCATGCACCAGGGAGGTCATCTCACCTGCGACAGTGCCTATTTCTATCAGGGAACCAACTCTGTGAAGGCTTTCGGTCATGTGCATTACCGTCAGGGTGATACCTTGTCGCTTACCTGCGAGAGGGCTGAATATGATGGTATGATGCAGATGATGCATGCCCGCAGAAATGTGGTGCTGCATCATCGCAGACAGACCCTGAAGACGGACAGTCTGGATTTCGACCGCCTGTATAACATGGCGAACTTTTTTGACGGAGGTACGCTCATCGACGGCAAGGATCGACTGGTTTCCGACTGGGGAGAATATCATACCGAGACCCGAGAGGCAAAGTTTGTCTTCAATGTCAAGTTACGTAGCGGTAAGGATGTGGTTACCACCGATACCTTGTATTATGACGTTCCAACCTCTACCGCCCACATGGTGGGACCTTCCAAGATTGTTTCCGGTTCCAGCGTGGTGCATACGGCAGATGGTTATTATGATACCAAGACCGATAAGGCTAAGCTCTTCGGCCGTTCTACCTTGGTGGATAAGGACAAGTCGATTACCGGTGACAGTCTCTACTATGTCAAGAATGGCGAGAGCACGGGTTATGGCAATGTGGTGTATGTGGATAAGAAGAATAAGAATTCTCTTACCTGCAACTATCTCCGTTATAATGAGAAGACGGGAATGGGATTCGCTACCAAGCGACCTGTAGCCATCGACTATTCTCAGAAAGATACGTTGTGGATGCATTCAGATACCATGCGCATTTATACTTTCAATATCAATACAGATTCGGTATATCGCAAGGTGCATGCCTATCCGCATGTCCGTGCTTTCCGCAACGACATGCAGGCTATCTGCGATTCCCTGGTTTTCAATTCCAAGGATTCCTGTATGACGATGTATAAGGATCCTGTTGTCTGGAATGCCAACCGGCAGATGCTCGGTGAGGAAATCAGAGCTTATATGGCAGACTCCACCATCCGCTTTGCCCATGTCATCGGTCAGGCTCTCTCTATCGAGCAGATGCCAGACAGCGTACATTATAATCAGATTACTTCTTCCGAGATGAAGTCCTATTTCGAAAAGGGAGAAATGAAGATGACGGAAGCAATCGGCAATGTGCAGACGGTCTATTATATGACCAACGACAAGGACAGTTCCCTGGTGGGACTTAACTATCTGGAGACCGATACCATGCGTATGTATCTGGGAGCAGCCAGAAAGTTGGATAAGATCTGGACCAATAAGTTCACCAGTACCATGTATCCGATTACCCAGGTTCCGCCAGCCAAGTATAAGTTACCTAACTTTGCGTGGTTTGAGGACCTCCGACCAACGGATAAGAATGATATTTTTGTTTGGCGTGGCAAGTCGAGTGGCACGGAGTTGAAATCCATCAAGCGCCATGAGGCACCTTTGCAATCCCTGAAGAAGGAATCTCTCAAGGAGGACAAGATGAAGGCTGAAGCTGAGACTGCTTCTGGGAAAACTGACAAGGAGGCATCCAAGAGTGCATTCAAGACAGCTCCTAAGAAAGCAGTTCGTGCAGCTTCCAGAAAAACCTCAAAGGTAGCGCCAAAAGTTACCAAGAAAAACAAACGTAAATAAAAAAAGAAACGACGATGAGTGATGTCATCCAACTTTTACCAGATTCTGTTGCCAATCAGATAGCAGCAGGAGAAGTGATACAGCGACCAGCTTCTGTCATCAAGGAGCTGGTGGAGAATGCTGTTGATGCCGGCGCCAGGAATATTCAGGTGGTCGTGGTGGATGCGGGTCGCACCAACATCCAGGTCATTGATGATGGCAAGGGAATGTCGGAGACGGATGCCCGCCTTGCCTTTGAGCGCCATTCCACCTCTAAGATCCGTAAGGCAGACGATCTCTTTGCCCTCCGTACGATGGGATTCCGAGGAGAGGCTTTGGCTTCTATCGCTGCCGTGGCACAGGTGGAACTCAAGACCCGTCAGGAGTCTGACGAGATAGGTACCCTCGTAGCCATATCGGGTTCCCGGTATGAGCGTCAGGAACCTTGTGCCTGTCCTGTGGGAACCAACTTTTCTGTGAGCAATATCTTCTACAATGTTCCTGCCCGCCGTAAATTCCTGAAATCGAATTCTACCGAGCTCAATAACATCCTTTCCGCTTTTGAGCGCATTGCCTTGGTGAATCCGCAGATTTCGTTTACTCTGCACAGCAATGGCACAGAAGTGTTCAATCTTCGTGCTGCCAATCTGCGCCAGCGTATCCTGGATGTGTTTGGCAAGAAGTTCAATCATGATCTCTTGCCCGTCAATGTAGAGACAACCATGTGCAAGGTTTCCGGATTTGCCGGCAAACCGGAGGCTGCCCGTAAGAAAGGAGTGCATCAGTTCTTCTTTGTGAACGGCAGATACATGAAGCATCCTTATTTCAACAAGGCGGTGATGGCGGCTTACGACCGTTTAATTCCGGTAGGAGAGCAGGTGCCTTACTTCCTCTATTTCGAGGTGGATCCTAAGGACATCGACGTGAACATTCATCCTACCAAGACCGAAATCAAGTTTGAGAATGAGCAGGCTATCTGGCAGATTCTCTCGGCTGCCGTGAAGGAGAGCATCGGTATGTTTAATGATGTACCTACCATCGACTTCGATACCGAGGATAAGCCGGAAATCCCGATGTTCAATCCGGAAGAAATTCCTTCGGCATCGGCTCCGAAGATCAGCGTCAATCCGGGATATAATCCTTTCAAAACCCGTTCTACTACTATGGCGAAGCCTGTAGGAGCCGGTTTTCCTGGTCCTTCCAGTACCAAACCGGAGATAGACCAGAACTGGGAACAGCTTTACGAGGGGTTGAAAGACCAGGATGAACAGCAGCATACGATGGAACTCTTTGATGAGCCCGAACAGGCTACTGCTGCAGGTACTACTGCTAGCAGTATTATAGCCGAGAAGTCGCCATCCCATTATCAGTATAAAGGCAAGTATATCATGACCGCCGTGAAATCGGGATTGATGATCATCGACCAGCATCGTGCCCATGTGCGTATCCTGTTCGAACAGTATCTCAAGCAGCTTGCCGAGCGCACCTTCCATTCCCAGAAGGTTCTCTTCCCGGAAGTAGTGCAGTTCCCGATGTCGGAGAAGGTAATCTTCGAAAAGATCTTGCCGGAAATGAACGGGATGGGATTTGAATTGGAAGATCTGGGAGGTGGCAGCTATGCCGTCAACTCCGTACCTGCCGGTCTGGAAGGTATGAATCCGGTAAGACTGGTGCAGGATATGGTATCCAGTGCTGTGGAGAAAGGAGTCTCTGCCATGGATGAAATCAACCAAGCCCTGGCTCTTTCGCTTGCCCGTCAAGCAGCGATACCGCACGGACAGGTGTTGAGCAATGAGGAGATGGAAGGATTGGTCAATGGACTTTTCGCCTGCGAGAATGTGAACTATACTCCTGATGGCAAGTCGGTGCTCTGCATCCTCCAGCAGCAGGAGATAGAGCATCTTCTGGGGTAGTTGCTTCCATCATCAAGGAATGCTATATATAATATCGAAGATTGCTATATATATAATAAGGTGTAGTTAAACTGAAAGTTAAAAATAGATAGGTATGAAAAAGATATTTGCTTTGCTGGCTTTGGCTAGTGTTTCTATGGGAAGTTTTGCTCAGGACGTAGTTCCTGAAGAAAAATATAGTATTGCCACCAATTCTTTTTTCAGTAATTGGTTTGTGCAGGCTGGTTTGGACTGGAATGCATGGTATTCTGCCGAAGAGAGAGGACATGATCTGTCGAAGAGTCCTTTCAAGAAGTTCCGCAGCAATCCGGGCATCTCCCTGGCTTTCGGTAAGTGGTTTACGCCAGGTATCGGTCTTCGTACCAAGATTCAGGGATTCTGGGGAAAGAAGGTGGATGCCGACTGGAACGAGGATACCAACGAGGGCAATGGCAACAAGTATTGGGTAGCCAATGAGCAGGTGATGTTCAACCTGACCAACCTTTTCAAGGGTTATAAGGAAGAGCGCGTCTGGAACATGATGGCGTTTGCCGGTGCCGGTGTGGGCCGCTCGATGACTCACGACAACTATGCCATGAATTACAGTCTGGGTCTTCATTCGGCATGGAAGGTGGCAGAAAAGGTGCAGCTTTTCGCTGAGGCTGGTCTGAATACCTTCGATCATAACATTGATAATTGTGCAGGAAGTGCCTCCCAGTCTTGGACCCGCCGATGCAAGAATTACTATTTCGAACTAGGTGTTACCTACAATCTGGGCTCTTCCCGTTGGAGAAAGGCTCCGGATATGGATATTGTTGATACGCTTCACCAGTCGGAACTGGATGCCCTGAATGCTGCTTTGGAAGATGCCAATGCAGAAAACGAGCGTTTGAGAGGACTTTTGGAGAAAAAGCAGGCTGGAGAGAAGAAGACAGAGCATGCTACCGACGTAGCTCCTGCAGATTCTGGAGATGCTCCAGCAGATTCAGTTGAACAGTAAGTTTTGGCTAAAATAGCCAAAAGAGCCTATATAAAGGGCATTTTCCCCCGTGGAAAATGCCTTTTTTCATGTTTTTTCAACGAAAATGAAAAAAAAGTAGGAAAAAGTTTGGTGGAATCAAATATTTGTAGTACCTTTGCAACCGCTTACGAAAAGTAAGGGCGCTTAGCTCAGCTGGTTTAGAGCATCTGCCTTACAAGCAGAGGGTCGGCGGTTCGAATCCGTCAGCGCCCACCGGGGTGTTCCCTGTGATTCACATTTGTGGTTGCAGGGATTTTTTTAGGGCGCTTAGCTCAGCTGGTTTAGAGCATCTGCCTTACAAGCAGAGGGTCGGCGGTTCGAATCCGTCAGCGCCCACGGAACTCAATTCCGTGGAACTAGAAAAGACATCACGATTTCATCATAACTTGGGCGCTTAGCTCAGCTGGTTTAGAGCATCTGCCTTACAAGCAGAGGGTCGGCGG
>OODA01000463.1_pt1 | contig 24516 bp, 25 predicted proteins | sample 1671341 | NCBI WGS metagenome assembly OODA01 (sample SAMN06348147, study PRJEB24527) | human gut metagenome | biome: human gut; feature: ankylosing spondylitis patient; material: feces | host: Homo sapiens | place: China | collected 2015-10 | reverse complement strand
AAGTTGTGACTCATCGCTTCGAGCCAACTTCAAAGTATGTTCTTCTTTTCATTGGTGGCTTGGCTCTATCTCTTGTTCTCTCCATTTGGGGCAATCTCACCCAATGGCGAGAGCGCCAAGATTGGGAGGAGGCAGATTTGAAGTATCGCGCTTTGAAGATGGTGCTTCCATCCGACGACCCCAATGTTCGATACATCGAAAAGAATTTTTCTGTATGTCCAAATAAAGAAGTTATTGAGAATGTGAGAAATCGTGTTACTGCTTATGAGGATTCTGTCCGCCACCATTATGAAATGATAGAAATAGCAGCTTATAAAGACAGCATTGCCAATCGCCTATTGCGAGAGTCTAAAGAGATTAAAAGTAATTTTGGCAATCGTTAGACAACGGAACTATTAGTAATTTAGAGGTGTATAATGCAATTCAACCTACCATTATATAGCAGACTTTTCTATATAGTGGGAGGTTCAGATGTATTCCTATTTGTATTTTGCATAGGCTTTTTCCAATCGTTTGTCATATTGATTCTGGGCATACCCAGAGCCATTATAATGTCGGGCAAACTCTTTCCAGTCAAGATTACGAAGATAGCCATCCCATCGGTTGCCTTTGATAAACCGAACAAACAGTTCCAGCTGCTTGCCCTCGCTTTCCGTCATCATCTCCACAAACTCGCTGACGGATTTGCAACCGCTCACTTGATAGTTGAATCCCATAATCTGAGCCAATCCCCAACTTGCAGACGAATCAGCAGCTTCACGATGGATAGCTCTTGCACGCTCCAAACGGTCATATTCCTTCAAGCCACCTTGATAATGGGTCTTCGTCCATTTGGGATAGAGGATGTCTTCATTGCCTTTCTGATGTTTGGCAGGATCAATGCCTCTATTCTTCAACTGACTCCAGAAAATGTGTCCCTCAAATAGAATTGTAGGTTTGCCAACAGCAAGGAAACCGCCCTTGTTGCCTGTTTCTACTTCAAGCACAGCCTTAATTGCCGCAACTTCCACCCCAAGCAGCTCTGCTGCGTGTTTGAAATCCGATTCTGTGAGACGCAAGGAAGCCAAAGACTGGGCACTGTCACTTTGCAACATATCCCATGTGCGTTGACCGACTATTCCATCGGATACCAATCCGTAATCTTTTTGAAATTTACGGACAGCCACTTCGGTATCATTACCGAATATTCCATCAGCTCCTACGTGATAGCCCTTCTTGCAGAGCAATCGCTGAAGCAACTCAACATCAGTACCAGATGCACCTCTTTTTAATGTTTGCATAAATTCTAATTATTAAATGTTATTGTCATTTTGACCTATTATAAAACACGGCTTTCTTCATTATGCCGTTTCCCCCTTATAGAAATATACTTTCATCGTATATTTTCTGTCTTTGCTGATGCGTAGCAGGGCTTCTGCGTTCATGCGCTTCCAACCTTCAGTCAGTTCAAGGACATAGCCATCGGCAAGTTCCATGCTGAACGTTGTCTTGTCTGCCTTGATATGTCTCTGCAACCATTCACGTTTCATGCACGATAGGTTTATGAGGAACAGGTAGGCATCCACAAAGGTGGCAGGTCTGACTTCCCAAATATTGCGCCCTTGCCTTTTCTTCACCTTGACAACCCTTTCCTTCTTAGCCTTTTCCAAAGACGATATAATGGATTCTTCCAACAAGGATTTGTCCATAACTTCCCTGATAGCCTTTTCACCGTTTAAATCGTCCTCATCCTCAATGAGAGGACATTCCTTATCCACCCATTCGCCAAACTTTTTGACGACTGTGTCTCTTATTCTTGTCCATATTCTTCTCAACCACATTGTTATATAGAGTTTATCGGTTAAACTTACTTGTACTTTCCACTCGTTTCTGTGCAGCCTCCACCTTAGCGAGAGCTTTCAGAGCCGTAGCCGACTTGTGCCTGTCTATATCCAACTTCAAAAGGCAATAAGGACAACGTAGGTATCCAGAAGTCAGCAACTCAGTGATGGTGGTTGGAATAAACTTGCCACATTGTGGGCAAGCCATACCTGGCACTTGCTGCGTCTGCTTATTATTCATCATGGTTTGCCTCCTTTCCTTCTTCTACCGCTTCCATCTGTAAATTGTTGGTAGTAAGATGCAGAAGGTTGGCTAAACCTCCAGGCACATCAGCTTGTTCCATCCTTACCTTCACTTTCATGTTGGCAGTAAGCGACTGTTGTGAACTGCTCTTGCGTGAGCCTTCGGCTTTTGCGGAAGCCATTGAGACTCTCAGTTTGACACCCTCTGCTGTTTTCTCCTGAGGTATTGCACCATTCTTTAATGAAAATGTGGCATCTGTATCTGCACTTAGGGCATCAACTATCTGAATGTCAAAATCGAAATCAGCTTCTTTTACTTGAAGCAATGGCAGCGGTACTAATGTCAGCAATGGTATCTTTACCTGTTGTTGATGTGTACCATCTACATCGTGGCTTTGATAGTTGAACTCAAGCATACGCAGTTCACCAACCTTGCCTGTTTCCTTGTCGTATGACTCGAAAGCCAATTCCATCAGATAGCTCAAATAACGTCTGGTCGCTATGGAGTCTGCATCAATGGTAGCAGCCAATGGACCAGAAATAAGGTCTTTCAACTCCATCACTTGGCTGCTTGTTCGTTTAATATCTTTTCCTGTAGGCATAATCTTTCTTTTTTATGGTTCTACAATATTTTTATTCCTCAGAATATAGTTTGATGTTATTTGGCGAAACGTGGAAGTGCAAGGTATGGATGCACTCCTCTGGCAAGTTTGCCAATTCCTCAGAGTTCAATGTTACATCTACAGATGGTATGATTCGCTTGCGCTTCAAGTTGATGTCTTTCAATAATGATGGCATCATATTTTTCAAGAAGTTCTCCAAGTTATCTCGTATATCTTTACGGGTATTTTCCCCATCAGGTCTGTTGAATAGTACTTGCAGGTCTTCATGTCCAAGCAAATTTTCATCACATACAGAAAGAATACAGTCAAGTAGAACACTTTCGTTGACACTTCCATCATCCTTGATGAGAGAAGTGAAGTTCAGCTGCATAGCTTTCAGAATCTTACGGCTCAAAAAAGCACTATATTTTCTTTTCAAATTATCATCTATGGCAAAATTTGCCAACACCTTAGTGCCACTATCCGTTCCATCCTCAGGAAAGAGAGATTGCAACACAGGTAGGGTGCTCTTGATGATTGCCTTGGCAAGATCAATACTTATTTGTTTGGCAACCTTGCGCAACAGAGGATAGTTGATTTCGTATTGCTCTGTTTGGGCAGAGTCACTTTTCACACCATAGCGCAAGTCAAGCTCCACCTCACCAACAGCAACTGTTGGAAGGGCGAACTGTTCCAAGCGTCCATTTTGCTTGTAAACATCCTCCAATGATATGGCATACATATTTGCCTCATGCTGTGCCACTATCATGTCTCGGAGTATTGAACTGATTATAGTACTTAATTGAGCCATAAGATTCCTTTAAATTACATTTTACTATTAGTTTTGGGTGTCAGTTGCAGTTTTTGTTTCTGCCTTCTTTACTTCAACCTCAACTGTTTTCTTACCAGCGGTAACAGTATAGGTCTTTGCCTCATTGAGTTCAAAGATAACACTGTCATCACTTTCCTTACCAGTCACCCCGTTAATCTTGATAGACTTCGGCTCGAAGATGCCCTTATTATTCTTATATGTTGCAATAAGAGTAACCTTGGCATCCTTTTCGTCAGAAAGAGTCAACTCACGAGCACTAACCTCTAATGTTCCCTCTGGGTCGGAAACATCAAGAGCACTGCCGAGGAGTTCGAGAACCTTGGCGAGACCAGCTGGCATACTGTCCTGACCAGCCTTTACTGCCACGTCCATCGTGTACTCCACGCTGTACTTTGATTCCTGTGTCGCCTTGGAGTCTTTCTTGGATGAGTAGCTGGCATTCATTTTGGCATCCATGTGGAAAGGTCCCCACTTTGCCCCAATAGATGCCTCAGCGCCAACATCAAGAGCCGAGCTGCTTGATTGTTCACTAACACTTGAAGAGGAAGCAGAAATGTTCGCCTTGAAGTTGATGTCGATGTCGTGGATGGCGATGTACGGAATAGGTACAATCGTCAACAGCGGAACATTCAACTGGACAACGCGACCATTCTGAACGAACTGGAAAGATACGTTCACTGCCTCTTTCTGACCAGTGTCTGGATTGGTGTTCAATCCTACTTCTTGAATAAACTGCCATGAAGTCTGCGCTGCCATAGCCTGCGCTTCGATACATGCATTCAACGGACCTCCGATCATACTGCCGAAGGGAATCGCCTGCAACGCACTGGTTGCTACCTGCGAAGGAGTTGTGTCAATTGCCATAATAAACTAATCAATAACTTCAACAATTTCCAAATACTCTTTTATAAGGGCACTTGGCATAATTAACTCAAAATGATGATCCTCACCACCATAGCAACGATAAGCGTATCCTTTAGAACCTAAAAAAGTCATAAAGTGTGGCTCAACTTTACCGAGCATAGTTTCTATCTCGTTTATCACAGGAACATCATATGTTCCGCAACTACGATCTGCATATCTTTCACAGCTTGAGCAAATGATAGGAAGATCTTTTACTAATCGAAAAACAACTAATTTTCTTGGGAGTTCATGACTTTGCTTGGCTAATGTAGGATTTACAACATAACCTTCAGCAATTTTACGTTCCTCTGCAAGATAAAGGGAATCCCCCCAAGGTGCATCTTGTCTCTTCGTTGCTCTTTCATAGATTCCATCTAAATCATACACTCCGTTTTCCACGCAACAAGCGGAATACAAAAGTGTTCCTCGTGCCATGTTGCTTATTGTTTCTGTCTTACACATAATCAATAATTATTTTCCTTACTCGTTTACTATTAGGCTTTTCAGGACCCGCCTCTCAACGTTGATGGTGCAAAGATATAGCGAAAGCCCGTCTGGTGCAACTATTTCCACCAGACGGGCTTTGTGTCCATCGAACAGGCTATACCAGCCTGTTATTTCTTCAAAATCTTACTTGTTTCGATTTCTCGAACCCCAAAAGTGAAACGAGGATTTCAATTCCTCACGGTACTTATCGCCGATATGTACTTCCATACCATTCTCCAAAACGACATATCCATAATAGTACATGTCGATATAACGGATGTTGACGATGAAAGAACGGTGAATGCGCTTGAACATATTCGGGTTCAACTCTGGCTCAATGTCTCCCATGGGGCAAGATTGAGTGTAACACTTGCCGTCAATCATGTGAATAACACAGTTGTCCTTCATTGCCTCAATATAAGCAATGTCACTGACGGTGATGCGCTTGCATCCCATACCACAACTAACCAAGAATACATCGGTAGGGTACAAACACTCGTTTGATGCTTTCATTTCTGTTCTCATAATATAATTTTGTTTTGAGCACCTCACGATTGACGCAAAGGTACTCCAAACCATGAAAACAGGTAGCACGAAACCACCATACAGCCATATTATCCACCAAACAGACATCAGGGTACGATGAAGGGTCTATACGCCACTTGTCATCGTGGCATATAGACCCTTGTCGTTTCCCGTGAGGTGCGGGTAAATATAATTGCTGGGCACCTAATACTCCTGCCCAGCTTAGGAGTTTATCTAATGTTATTAATTTCTAAAATGGATATTTAGTAAGTCCACATTTTATGGATTTGAATGTTTTTCCAAGAAATCGTTGTCGTAAATGATCATCAGAATCTTCATAATCCTCAGATTCAGATTTCCAGCCTTCATCATCACTTCCTGTCATAACCTTTTGATCTTTTGACAAAGTTAAATCTACAACATAATCAGTAGATACACCATCAAAGATACTGATACCTGCAGCGGAAATATTACCTAATGTCACCGATTTTAGTTTTGGACAATCGGCAAAGGCAAAGTCACTTATAGATGAAACTATCGGAGCATAGATTGTTTCAAGACCAATACAATGCTGAAAAGCATACCTGTCTATACTCTTTACCTCTGGCAAGCTAATTGATTTCAGCGGTTTACAATCCGTAAATGCACTAGGCGGCAAAGTCTCAACTCCATAAACAGTTAAATTTATACTGCCTTCACTTGCACTTTTTAGAGCTTCTCTTATAGCATCAAACACACTCTTATCTGCATTTGCATCTAAAGTGATTTCAATGTTCTTTTTGTTCGCAGCCAAAGCCTTTTCTATCACCAGTAAGGCATTTTCTGTAGTTGTTACAGCATCGCCCCCTTCGATAACGCTGCCTGTACTCCAATCAGTAACATTTACATTTCCTACCGCAGCCTTATCCTTACCTATTTTTACATTATAGGTATAGCTCTGAGCATATTCGTGAGCAGGAATACCCTTTACAAACAAGTCTTTTGACAATGTTGGATTGCCATCTTCATCATTGTATGTCACTGTGAGTTTGAGGAAATTCTCTCCATCTTTTTTTTCACCAGGTGCAACCAATGCATAGAAGACATTATTGCCATTCTCATCAGGAGTTGGATCTTTATAAGCTGTGATTTCTTCTATGTTCTCATTTTCTCCTACTTGCTCTTCTGCCGAAACATGAAGTTTTGAATAAACTTTTACATCGGTAAGCACAGGCTTCAGTCCATCGAATTCATTGCCAAAAGAACTTACTCTGACAACAACACGAGCTGTTTGACGCTGAAAATATAACTCCAACATTCTATCTTGAGGAGCTTTAGCCTCAATTCGATTAGTCCACATATAATCAGACTTGGCTATTTTGTCAAGGGTAGATTGGTCAGCAGACACATATCCACTATATATCGTATTTACAGTGTTTTCACTTGCGCTATAAGGGTATATTGCTTTGAACTCCTGTACGCCACCCGTCCAACACAAATAGTCACCATTTTCTGGTATCCAATTGTCACCACTTTTAGTGTAATTTACGGTTTTACCATTAGTCAATATGCGGATTAAATCGCCATCATTAAACACAGACAGAGCTTCTTCTGTTTTGCCCACTGGATTACTACGTGTAAAAATACTATTTTTACCAACGTTGGCTGTAACCTCAACTACATTGCTCAAAGTATTTATACCTTGCTCTTCCTCATTAGAGCAAGCAGCGAGCATTGCAACAAATGCTAATGCGCCAATATATTTTGTTATCTTCATATTTTGTATCTATTAATGTCAAACAAACTTTTATTCTGTCTCTAAATTGTCGGTATGCTCTTCCCCCCAAGGACTTACCCCTATGTAACTTATCTGTACCACATCCTTGCCTACCAATAAATGCAACTGATGGCTTTTCCCTGACAAAAATACAACATCATTTTCTGTAGCAGTCCAAACATAAGAATTGCCATTCACTTTAAAACCGATGCTAAATTTCCCAGATGTGACAGACTGTGGAATTACAATAGCTGAATAGTTGAAAGTTGGATGGGCTGTTTTTTCATCGGCTCCATTGAATTTAACAACCTCAGGAGTAATAGCAGTTGCACCTTGGGTGTTATCAACTTTTGCAACTATTGATTCTGCTGTAAAATCCACCTTACTACTTAGGATAGTTCCATTTATCTTTACATCTGTTACTGATTCTGCCGTAATAGGCTTTTCCTTGTTTTGGTTAAACTCATCTCTTAGCTCGATAGTCAGATTCAACTGACTAAGGATATGGGAGAATGTAATGTCAACAGCTTGGTTGGCATTCAATTCCGTACCAGGAGTGAAGTTCTTTTGTCTATAAACAATGAAGTCTGAAGTATAGTCATTAGCTTTGCTTTGGTCTGCCTGTACAGCAAAAGCGTAATCATTATTTCCAAAGACTTTAACTTTGCCATTTGCATCTTCGGTAGTCTCCTGATATGGCGCATAAGCCAGAATATCAACAGCGGTAGTTGAATTCTGCCACAACATTTGGGTAGCCGGAATCCAATTGCTGCCTTCCTGTGATACCATGATATTATCATAGGTATATTTTTCGCTATTAGCATTTTTGATGCAGAAGCCGAACGATTTAAGCTTGTCCGTACTGTTTCCGTAAGAGGCACGGGTATTCATGCCATCTACACTTGTCATGATTCTAACCACATTATCCATTGGATAATTGCTCGGTGCCAAATCCTCATCGTTGGAGCAGCTGGCAAAAACTGCCGTTGCCAAAGCTGCCATTGTTAATATTTTAATTGCTTTCATATTGTTGAATTTTATGTTTTAATTTTAGGAAAGTTAATCGTAAGCCTCACCCTTGATAGGTTCGCCTGTAGAACCCCAGTCAGAGATGTTTACATCGCCAAGTTTTATGACGTCACGTCCTACCTCCAGGTTGATGGTGGTAATCTTGCCACTCTCAAACTTGAAAGGAGTGCCGTTGTCGTAGATGAAGTCCTTTCCGCCAATGGTGATGGTAATCTTCTGAACACCATCCTGCGGGATGATGATGGAAGCATATTGCTTGTTAGCGGTTAAAGCAGGCATGTCGAAGTCGGCTTTGTCTTCTGCTACAGCAGATGGAGTGACAACCTTGGTCAGATAATTGACGGTTGCTTTTTTTGCGGCATTGCCTACAGCTACCTTATCTACGGTAGGTCCCTCTGTTCCCCACTGGTTCTTATAGGTAAGGTTCACCACAAGTTTAGCCATCACATGGGTAAAGGTGAGAGGTACTGTTTGCTGTTCATCGACATTATAGGATAAGCCATCTTTATTGACTGCCACCAAGAGATCGCTTTCTGTTTGCTTGTTCACATCGAATGTATATTCTCCGGCAGAAAGGTCGGATATTGCTGAAATAGGGTATACACCGATGAAATAATGCTTGTCTCGGTTGTTCTTCCAAAGCATCTGTGGAGTAGATACCCATGAACCGTTAGTCAACTTGTTGATAGCGTTGTTCACCACACGCTCTCTTGTCTCAGGAGCAACAGTTGCATCGCCAGTCCAGGCATACACACTGATTTCATCACCCTCCTCAAAGGTTTGTCCACCCTTCTCGTCTGTGGCAACACGTGTCATATTGCCGATACTGGTTGAAACGGTGATATACTTGGAGGTCTCGCCTCCGATACCGTTCTCGTTGTCAGAACAACTGCCCAATGTCAAAGCCATTGCCATCAGGGCAAAGAGATAAGTTTTCTTTTTCATTGTCTTTTACTATTATATGTTTATATTCTTGTTTTGATTCTTGCTAAAATGAGAGGGTCGCTTAATCTTCAGGATTCAGAATTTCACCACGATAAATCCATTCCTCAGTCCAATCATCTATCTTCGTGCTCGTAAGATACATGTAAGGTTTCATCTCCTCAAATTCTAAGTTGATCTGGTACTTGCCGCCAGATTTCATGACGGGTGCTTCGATGTCGTAGTTGCTAACTACTCCCCCAGGAGAAATCAGTTGGATAAACAACTTGGTGGTATGAAAACCGTTGGCTGTCGGCATCAAGCGTAATGTTTCCGTTTTTAAAGTTTCGCCAGGCACTGCGATTTTCAAAGGTATATCACACTCTTCCTTGGTATAGCTTGCCGTCCCGAATGTTCCATCCTCATTCTTTTGCAGAGGAAGGAGTCCGGTTGCCACATTCAGGACCTTGCCTATCATTGCAAAATTGTCAGGAACTCCTTCAATGAAGATGGTCAATTCTGCAAGTATATGTCGCATTTCATTTTTGGTTATGTAGTTGACATTTGATTTGTCAATAACGATGTCCGTGACACCATAATAGGCATGGTCGGGAGAGGCACTTGGATTGGACAATCCAAACATGAGTTGGTTCATATTGAGGGTTGCCCTTGTAGCCTCACCGATAAAAAATGGTTCCATAAGGTTAGTGGCAGCCAGAATCTGATAATGCCCTACAGGAAGAGCGAAGCGTTGGCTTGCCACCTCCTGCGCACTGCCATAATGTTTTTCCTCTACTAAGGAACCGTCATCGGCATTGAATATCCAGAGCTTCACGTCTTTCACTTCCGTACCTTGGTCAGCTTCATCTGCCCAAGTGAGCGATACCGACAAGCCGCTTTCTTCTTTGTCATCATGAACATCATGGTCGCAACTTGTCAACAGGCATGGGACGCATAACAGCACCCATAACCAAATATTAAATCTTCTTTTTGCTTTCATTTTCTATCTTGTTTTATGGGTTACTGATGATTGTCTGTTGTCTCTACTCGGCGAGCTTTCTGGGCTTCGCGAGATCCGTCGCTTCCCTTACCTGCAGCCGAAATGCGGCTTGCCGCTATGCCTTTCTTTACCAGCCAGGCTTTCAGGGTTTCTGCTCGCTGGCGAGAAATGCGCCTGTTCACCGCTACGCTGCCCCTGGTGTCGCACCAGCCTGTCACCGTCACCTTCATATCCGGATTCTCCTTTAATATATGGAGGATTTCGTTCAGCTTGGATTCCTCGTCAGGGTTGATGGCGATACTGTTGAAATTGAAGTAGATAACAGGGAATTTCACCTCTGAGGTTTCAGCAATGTCTTGTTCTGCAACCTTGGTTTCTGCCTTATCCACCTTGGCAGCCGACTCTTGCTGTTGGGTGTTCTCCTCTGGGGTAGTCAGCTGTTGCTGGACTTCCGGCTGAGGAATGGTTGAGGTTTCCATCATTTTCCTTTTCTTTGCCTTGGTGAAGTTGATGCCCAGTCTGATGCCGCTTTCCCAAACGAAGTTGTTCTTGTGCAGATGCTCTGGCATTCCATCCATACGTTCGCCAGTAAGACGGGTCAAACCGGAATAGATGCCCAATTTCAGACATGAAGTCAGTTGGTAGCCCACCTGCAAGTCTGTGCCATAACCCAAATGCCAGTTGGTTGAACCTTTCATCACTTTGGCTTCATCGGCTATAGTATGGATGTCAGCTTTGGTCGTTACTGCATATATATGAGGTGAAACAGCCAAATCCCATCGGCTGTCAGCTGTTTGAGGGAACAACCCAAGGAGATTGATATTCACTCTTGCCCCATATTGTCCCATTCTGACATGGCTTTTCAGATTGGCATATTCCCAACTGTCCATGCCCAGGACACCTGCCTTGTAAAGCACACCGTCGCTACCCAACCAATAGTTACGTTCTACGCAGCAGTCTTGTGCAGACAAGTTCATCTCTCCATACTTGGCAGATAACTCAGCCGAGAAGATGGAGTTGAAACGATAGCCCCCATATAAGCCAGCAGCCCAACCGAGGTGCGTCTTGTCATGTCCGAAACTTGAGAAAGTAGAGAAACCGAAAGGCATTCCACCCTCAATACCGACATACCAGCCTTGCGAAATAGTCTTTCCATCTTCTTTTACTTCTGCTTTCGCAAAAGAAAAAGGAAGAATAAATGCAAGCATTGCGACCAGCAGTCGATTCTTTGTTGTTAAATAATTTGCCATATCATTCATTTGTTTTTTATCGTAAAGGTAAGGACCTGTCTCCAATTACAAGACAGGTATCCACCATAAAGCTAATTCATCCATTCTAACCGAAACTCACTCCAGGAAATACAATAGGTTTGTTAAGAAGATAAATATGGATGCCAACAGCAAATAGATATAAAAGCGTTCTCTCTTGATGAAGTCACGAAAGCTATAGCGAGCCTTCCAATGATTCTCAAGATACATCCTGTACTCATGTATCATGGCATATCCCAAGATAATACCTAATATGAGTACAAACACCCCGATGATGATCAGGGCTAATTCTATCCTTGGTATAGTTTCTATTGTTTCTTTCATGGCACAAAGATAGTGTTTTTCATCAAAAAAAGGTGGCGCATTCCCCTGTCAATGTGTCTACTTCCTATGTTTTAGGTGTCTACTTCGTAGGAAGTAGACACCCATTTTAACGATTTTTTCCCTTTTATTATGCGTTTTTCTGATATTTATTGAAAAATGGTTAATCCTGTTTTTTATCATCTGGTGCTGCATTTGCAACTTGTTCTTCTCGCCATTCGGTAGGCGTACAACCTTCCTTTGACTTGAATATCCGGTACAGATAGGTACGGGCAGAGAAGCCACACTCGGCAGAAATAATGTCATTACTATAGTCAGGAAATTCCAACATCATCTTCTTTGCCGCATTGAAACGTATATCACCAAGCCATATTCTGAATGTAGTTTTCAGATACTGGTCGAAGAATACTGATAACTCATCCTTGGAGATACAAAGTGTGCGAGAGAGGGTAAGCATATTCACAGTACTGTCCTTATATCCTAAATTCGCACACCATGCATCAAGACTTTTCTGGATGAAATCTCTGCGCTCATCGGAAAGTGGTTGTAAAGATTCTGTTCTGCTATCAGCAGAGGTCTGCTGTTTGGCAGAAAGTGCCCCCCCCATACCTATATTTTGTTCCCACCAAGGCATCGTTTTCCACTTCTTTATCCAAGAGTTCTTCGGTAGGGATATAACTGCTGCCGAGAGCGATAAACGTAAGGTTGAAGAACAACAAGGCAAGCAATACGGCAGGACCTACTATATATAATAAGGTGGTAGAAAAGATGGCAACTGGCATAGCGAGAACAGCGAGCCATAGAATGATTACACTGGCTCTGGAATATCTCACGTAAGGCAACAAATCCGTTGCCGCCATTGTCTCCAACATATTTTTACGCCTAATCATCTCCTGAATAATCATGTATATGCAATAGAAAACACTTATGCAAAACAGAGTCAGCATCAGATAAAGCCCCTCTCTGATATACAGGCTATGATGAAGACTGATACCCACGCAAAAGGCCACAATGATGGCAGCATAAATGCCACTACACATCAGTATCATCTTTCTGAGGTTAGCACGGGTGGTTTCTATGTTGTAGATTCCCATGGAGATGAGCGAGAAGCAGGGGGTATAGAGGAGGATGTTGATGACCGCCCCCAGATTATCGTGCATAGCACGGAACCCGAAAGTCATCTGCAGCACATATTGTATCGCCAGTCCTATCAGGGCAGCAACGATCATCCATCGAGAACGCTCATACCGCTTGTTCTCCCATCTTACATGCAGATGAGAGAGTGCTACGATGAAGGCATTGATGAGCATGAATATAAAACATGCAAACTGAAGTAGAAATAATGAATCCATACGCTTCTTATCTTTTGTTTACTTTCTTGTATTTTTGATTACTTGCTGTAGGATTATCTGGATTAGTCATCTGCAAATACCCTGCTGCAACAAGGGATGTGATGTAACGCTCACGGTTCTTTGTCTGATTGGATAAACCAAGGCGTTCCATGATCTCTGCGGTGGTTCGAGGAACTGAACAGAAATTGACTATATCCCTTTGCTTATTAGACAATGACACTTTTTTAGTGTCAGAGTCTTGGACTTGGTTACTTTTCTCCTCGACTTGGTTACTTTTCTCCTCGACTTCGTTACTTTTTCCCTCGACTTCGTTACTTTTTCCCTCGACTTCGTTACTTTTTCCCTCAACTTGGTTACTTTCTCCTCTCCAAACTGTGATGACAAATTCCTGTGCCTTGTCATTATTCATAAACGTTACATTGATATCTTCGTCCAGTGCACGAGTGATGCCGCTACCAACACCAGTGTATGGCAGCAAGTATATAGCATTGTTAAAAAGGAACATATTGCGAGGCATGGAAGTTCCTGCCTTTATGTCATCAATAGTGAGTCCGTTAGGCAATGCACCCGGACTGTGAATCTCAACACGATTGTCGAAAATGAAAATGCGAACAGGGGCTTTCATGTTCAACGAGCGATGTACAAGACTGTTTACCGTGAACTCAACCAAGCTTGTGTAAGGTATTTCCAACTTTCCCATGCTGTTGAATTCTTCTCCCACCTGCACATTATGCAGATTACGAGTGAAGAAATCCATGATCGTGTCATACTGATGAAGCAGATTTCCCTCCATATCTGCATCATTCACCTTGTCACGAAAAACCTTGCTGCCGACACTGTTGCCTGCAAAACAGATACACTTGGCTGTCATCATTGGCATCCAGCGTTGGGTGTATTTGCCAAACAGAAGCATGGCAGCAACGGTCAGTGAACCATCAGGACGGATAAATCGCAGATTGCGAAGTATCTTCTCACAGTCATGCCCCTTAGCTATGGCAGAGCATATCATATCAAGTGATGCTTCTTTAAAAGCGTCACCTGTCAAGCCTTTCTTCTCCAAAACTCTTTCAAAACGGTTGCCAAGAAACTGCTTGATAGTCGTTGCATCAAGGTCGTTGACAGTTGCATCCCTAACTCCAGCCTCGTCTGGTGCAAAACTACCGCAGTCGGTCATCATTTCTGCAAGTTCAGCATTATCGAACACTTTACGCTTGTCGGCACCATTCTTCACCCATACGATTCCCTTGTTGTCATGATAAGGCTTGTTGAGTCCTTCCTTCACAGTAGCAACAACCAAGTTGCCATCCTCGACCTCAACAGTATCTATCTTTATCAGAATGGATGGCACTACGTTTTCTGAAGCAATGTCACTCAACAAGTTGGTTGTTTCTTGTACCTCAGAATACGACAAGGCATTGGTTTCTCCGGTCTTATCCTTTATACCAACTACCAACTTGCCACCATGTGAATTACTGAACGCCACTAACTCGCAGGCAATATCATATTTGTCGAGAATGCGTTCCTTGAACTGCACCCCCGACACCTCGCCAGCCTTTATCTGTTTCAATATATCGTCCATCATTCTTTGATACATTCTTTGTTCAACAAATCGTTTACATCCACTTTCAGCAAATCAGAAATCCGTATTAAGGTTTCCAAGTCTGGTTGGCAAGTGTTGGTGCACCATTTAGAAATGGTTGCTTGGTCTTTACCCAACATTTCTGCCAACCACTTGTTTGAGTGCTTGGTTACTGCTAACATTATCTTCAATCTGTTTACATCTTTCTTTGCCATACTATATATATAAAATAGGTAAATACACTTGCAAAAGTACAATAATAATTTTAAATAGAGGTGTAATATTCTCAAAAAAATTACAGAAATCGTAAATAATTGAAAATTTCGCATTATTGTAATAGGCTTTACTTTGAATGTTCTTATCTCATCAAAGCAACATAAAGGGACAAAGCAAGTTATACTTAAAGGTATTTGGGGTGCTACATAAACCGATTCATAAATAATCCTAAAATGAAAGCAGAAAAGTTTGTTTTTAAGAATTTAGTTTTAACTTTGCACTTGTAAAAGGAGTGTTCTTTGCATATTGCAAAATACAGAAACGAGCAGAAGTCCGCTCGTTTCCATATTGTTACCTATATAATATAGGCAAACGCCCAACTTCTTGATTTTCAATCAAAGACAAGTTTAGAGCGAGTTAGTTTTGTTAACATTGAAATTTTTCGATGAAAACCTTTGCATATATGCATTTTTCTTCGTAACTTCGCAGCGGAATATAAAGAAGAAAAGCTATGGAAGAGATTAGAAAATATCCGGTGGGCATACAAACCTTCTCTGAGATACGAGAAGAAAACTATGTGTATGTGGATAAAACTAAGTATATTGTGGATTTCATAAGAAATGGATCCAAATATCTGTTTCTGAGTCGCCCAAGACGATTCGGAAAGTCTCTTTTTGTCTCTACGCTTCAGGCTTATTTTGAAGGAAGAAAGAATCTGTTTGATGGGCTTGCCCTTGGGGATTATGAGAAGGAATGGGTAAAGTATCCGGTTTTTCATTTTGATATGAGTACGGCAAAGCACATGAATCCTGCTGACTTAATCAATGAATTGGAAGGTAAGCTAAGCCAGTTGGAACAAATCTATGGTACGGAAGATTGGGCTATTAAGGCTAATCAGCGTTTGGAATGTCTGGTAAAACGTGCTTATAAGCAGACGGGGCAGAAGGTAGTCATTCTCATTGATGAGTATGATGCTCCATTGCTGGATGTCGTGCATGAGAAGGAAAATCTGGTAGAACTCCGTTTGATCATGAAGAACTTCTATAGTCCTATTAAATACTTGGACCCTTGGTTGCGTTTCGTCTTTATCACAGGTATTACCAAGTTCTCTCAATTAAGTATCTTTAGTGAAATCAACAACCTGGATAATATCAGCATGTTCGACCAGTATTCTGCTATCTGCGGTATTAGTAAGACGGAACTTCTGAATGATATGAAGCCAGATGTGGAGTTGTTGGCAAAGCATTTAGGCAGAACCTTGGAAGAGACAATAGGTGAACTTACGTCATATTATGATGGCTATCATTTCAGTGATCATTCAGAAGATATATTCAATCCTTTCAGTCTTGTGAAGGCCTTGAAGAATAAAAAGGTTTCGGCTTATTGGTTCAGTTCCGGTACGCCAAGTTATCTCATCAAGACTTTGCAGAAGTATCATGTGGGAGTGATGGATATTGAGCAGAAAAGTGTAGGGGTTGATGACTTTGATGTTTCGCCAGAGCAGATGACTTCAGCGCTTCCTTTGCTCTACCAGAGTGGTTATCTTACCATCAAGAAGTATAATCCGCTATTGCAATGCTATCAGCTGGACTATCCTAACAGGGAAGTGCGCATAGGAATGTTGAAATCGCTTGCGCCAAACTATCTGTCTCCAATTCAATTGGATAATAATAGTTTTATCTTTGCCTTTTTGGAACAGCTCTATAGCAACAACATGGATGGCGCCTTGCAGAAGATGCAAGCTTATCTTGCTAGTATCTCCAACCGTCTGTCTAATAAAAACGAGAAAGATTTTCAAACGGTCTTCTATCTCATCTTCAACCTCTTGGGTGCTTATATCCTGGTGGAAGAAGATAGTGCAATAGGTAGGGCTGATGCCGTTCTGCACATGCCTGATACTGTGTATGTGATAGAACTGAAATACGATAAGTCGGCAGAAGAGGCTCTGAGGCAGATAGACGATAAGGGATATCTGATACCTTATTCGGCAGATGGAAAGCGATTGGTTAAAGTGGGAATCAATTATGATAGCCAAAAGCGAACGATAGGGGATTGGAAGATTGAAGAAACATAAAAAATAGAAGATTTTGAAGGAAAGCCTCGGCTACTAAGATGTAGTCGGGGCTTTTTGAAATTTGTTTTATGAAGATACTACGTATATCCCCCTTCCCAATCGTATTATTAGCAAAAACAAAAGAAATGTAACCTATGTAAGCAAGGCTTCTGGCAAGATGGAGAAGACTTCGCCAGCCAAGACGGGTTGCAACATAGCCAGCGTAAACCGACAGATAATGGGCATTGCCCGAGATGCAGCCCGCGTCTATGCCGCAACCGGTGATGATGTCGCAGCATGCCTTCAAGGTGATGGCTTTATCTCCTGAGGTAAGCGCTGAACAGCCTGCGAGCAAGAAACTCTCGGAACAGAAGATTTCCTATCAGAAAGAATCTGATGCGAAAGCAGGGAATCTGGGCAATATGACTTACGCTACAGTAAGCTTCATTGAGTCGGAAATACAGGCAGAGCAGCAGCGTACTACAGCCATCGTGCAGACCAGCGATAAGGGCGGTTATTACATCGACGTATTCCGCAGCCGAAAGAAGGAAGGGGGCGACAAGACCCACGATTACTTCTATCACAACCTGGGACAGGAGATGAAGGTTATGGATGCGGCAAGCGATAAGGCGCTCGATATGAAACCTACTGAGGAACTCGCTTTTGCCGGCGATCATCTCTATGCTTATTCCTATATATATAATAAGGTAAGCGCTGAAATGACCTCTTCTGTCAAGACCCAGTTTGTAACCAGGATAGAAGATGAGAAGGTGGTGGCTACGATGGACAACCAGAAGGAGATTACGATGACGATGTGGATGAAGGCGGATGAAAACCGCACCATCTTCGAGGCGCTCTCTCCTGCCAATCTGGAATACGAGCGTATGCCTAACCAGCCTTATAAGGTAATCGACCTGCCGGTATTGACCTTCGTGGCTCGCCAGAAGGGTGAGGCATGGAATCATCCTTTTGTCTGCGTATATGAACCAAGTTCTGATACGGTACCGGGCGATATTGCATCGGTAGATTACTTTACGCCAAGCGAGCAGGGTGCCGTGGGCATCATCGTAAAACTGAAGAAGGGAACAGAGCAGCGCATCGTCTGTTCAGAGAATGGAAAGGTTAGCCTTTTTAATTAATTTTACAAGGCAATCCCTATAGCAATGGTTTATCATCGCTATAGGGATTGTTTTTGTTGTATAGTCAAGCCATTATAAAGGCGATTTCATCTCGTGAGCAAGGGAATACTTATGATAGAGTTGCTGGTCGATGCTCTCTATTGATTAGCCCCTAATTGCTGGAGATTGTTGATGAAAGTATTGACACTTACCGCTCCTTCTATGGGGAAATTCTCAAATACCATAAAATAGTAGAATTTAGCTCCTGCCAACTTAGACCATGTATCTCCACAAATCAACTTGTTCTTGCTATCAGAACCATCAAGATAATTGCCCTTGGTCTCTAGCATGACTGTGATGCCATTGTTGAGAATAATGATAAAATCAGGATAAGCATTGATAAAACCATTGATGCAGAAACCTTTCCCTCTTTCTTGATTGCGATGCCAGCATTTTACGCAGTCAAGGCTGATTACCTGCTCAATGACTGTTCTCTCAAACCCATTGAAGCCTTCTTCCTCTTGATACATTTTCTTCTCAATGGCTGGTGCCTTGTCTTTGCTCAATATAATGTCGTTAGGGAGATGTTCTGTGGGTTGCAAAGAGATTTGCCCGGAGCGTATCTTGCCCTCGAATTGTCTCTTGGCATAGGATATTTTGAGAGCCTTGACTTTGCTCTTGAACGACTGCATGGTCTCATTCAAGTTCTTTCCTAACATTTGGAGGTGCGACAAGTCGTAATCTTGAAGCACGTTTTTAATGTAGGTATGTAATTCGCCGTCAGATATGCTGTTGTCTTGTGTTATATCGTCTCTGATGGACTTAGACAACTGAACGATAATGCTATTCTTGTCTTGGATGTTGCCATAGAAGTTTTCTAATTCAAAGGCCTCTTTCTCCTTGACTGCAAAAGCGGTGATGTCATTCTCGTTGTTCTTGTCAATGTCAATCCTTCTGATGTTGGAAGTGTTATAGTTGAATTCTATGTGACGGTCTTCTGCCGAGAGATTGAAGCCTTCGAGCAATACTTCTGGAGTAACGAGAATCTTGGTGCTGCTTGTACCGAATATCCCATAGTCTTTTTCGGTATTGACATAGAACTTGGGCAATAAGATACTCTCTGCTAAATCTTCGTAGCTTTTTCTGATAGGGTATATGTTTGTCTTTTGCATGATTTCTTCGCTTATTCCACTATTGGTGGATTCCTTCACTTGCCGTTCGTAAGTTCGGCTCATTTCCTCCGCCTGTTTCATGAGCGAAATGGTGGCGGAGTCTTCTTGTATCGCTTTTTGTTGTGAGGTAGAAGGCATGATGATGTCTTCTGCTTTAAAGTTCCATTCGGATTGCTCTTCTTGGGCGGTCTCGTCATTCTTGGGATCGTTATCACAGCCAAGTTTTAGAGCTTCGTCGTTTCTGAAGTTTAGCATAGGTTCATTTGGAGTATCCGTCTTGTTTGTCGTCGTGTCGTTTGCGATATAGTCACGACGGCTGTACCCCGACATTCTCAGGCTTTCCACCACATTGTCGATGGTGGTGTGGAAGTTGGTGGATGATGTGAGTACATACGACATGTTGAGCAAGGCGCTGCCATGCTGTCTCGTGTAAGGCTGGCGCAAGACACGGCCTAATATTTGTTCCACGTCAATCTTGGAAGAGCGATTGGCTACCGATGCCAAAATGTAGGCGAACGGACAATCCCATCCTTCTTTCAAGGCGTTGACTGTGATGATGTATCTCACAGGACATTCTCGGCTCATCAAGTCGATGCCTTTCAGCTCATTTTGATTGGCTGTCTTTATCTTGATTTCCTCATTTGGGATTCCTGCTTTCACGAGTTTAGCCTTGATGTTGGAGAAGGTTACGCTGTCTTCGTCATTCTTGGGTTGTGCTTGGAAAAGGACGATAGGACGAATATAGTCACCGCCATTCGTCTCTTCGCTCTTGGCTTTGTCTTCCAAGTTCTTTCTGAGGGCTATGGCGCTATTGATTACATCTATATGATTCTGGTAGTTGCTCACCATGACAGGGAGTTTGACCATGTTTTCTCTTTTCAGGCTTGCTGGGTCAACAAAACTGATGATGTTGCTCTTGTTGCGTGGAGTGGCTGTCAGGTTGAGCACGAAGCAAGGGTTGATGTTGGTAAGCGTATCGATGCGCAGGTTACCCTCGAAGTTATGGCTCTCGTCGATAATCGTGACGGGATTGAGATGGGCGATGACTTGAATGAGTGAGGTCTCGTCGGCACCTTCGATATGTTTCTCGTTAGGAGAGTAGGTCTTGGCAAACTCGGCAAGATTCTCATTCTCGTTATACACTAATCGCTTGTCTGTGGCTTTCGTGGCAAATGATTGGATGCTCAATACGAAAATACTCAGTTGCTCTTTTATGATAGTTGGGTTGAAGTTTTGACCGAATAGAAGGGCTTGCTTGTCATACACTTCAACTCTTCCATTGAAGAGCGCATCAATTCTTTGACGATAAGGATGTTGTGGATTCTTTAGATTCTCGTATGTCTGTTTGAGTATTGTGTCTGATGGTACAAACCATGCTACGACTTTAGTCCTATTCACAGGCATTGCGTCGAAGATAGTGCGTATGGCATTGCAGGCGATAAAAGTCTTACCTCCTGCGGTAGGTACTTTTATCGTCATGTTTGGAGCTCCATTCATGGTGTCGCAATAGGGATGAAAGGTCTCTTCACCTTGTTGGAGGGTAATGCCATTTTGCTTCCAGTAGGTAGAGAAAGCCTTGTGGTTACTTTCTTGCTCCTTTAGGATATCTATGTATTGGGCAAGGTCGTTGAGGACTGCTTGCTGATATTGTTTTAATTCCATAATCTAAAATCGTTTAATGTCACGTGGTATCTTCTTGAACTTGATGTGATGCTCAGTCATGAACTTCTCATCGAGCAAACAACGGTCGGCGTAGATGATGTACATCTCGTGCTTGTTTTTTACGATGTTTGCCAATGTGTCGAAGCTTAATGTTGTTGCCTTGTCTGTTTGATAATAGAAGTAATAGCCTGCTCGGTTGTACTCGTCGAGTAGATATTCTTCTTGGGCATCTTGACGACATAGAAGAGGTTGCTTGGTCTCGGCATAGTAGATATATTCTCTTATCTTGTCGACACCAACCTCTTCATTCAAGTTGCCGTCCTCGTTGAAGAGAGGTGCGCCAAGTTCGTAATAATCGAATGCGCCTCCTAAGCCTTCCATCTTGTCTTCATATACCTTTGTGCCAATTACTTTCAGACAGTTGTCTGCAATCTTTGGCTTGCTAATCTTGGCGTATTCGTTTGCCTTTTCGATAGAGATGCTTTCGGCTTCTTTCAAAAACTCTTCGGCTTTGAGGATGTTCTTGGCTGTCAGTTTCTTGCTGTAAATTTCCTCTTCTTTCTTGCCCTTGAAGGGATAGCCTGAAATGGCACGGCGAATACGTTCGGCAGCAACCGTTTCGGCATAGTCCATGATGTCAATCATGATAAACTTGCGTTGGCTTTCAGGCTTCTGTTGGTTCTCCATCAATACAGCATGACCTGTAGTCCCGCTTCCTGCAAAGCAATCGAGAATGATGCTGTCTTCTTCCGTAGCTATGTCAATGATGCGCTTCAACAAGCGGGTGGGCTTGGGTGTTTCGAATGGGCATTTGCCTTCGAAGATGGTTTTGATTTCTTTCTTGGCTTCATCAGTGTGACCCACTTCTTCCATTTTCCAATAGTTTGTAGCTACTCTTCCTTCTACTTTTTGCAAATATGTCTTACGTCGAAGCCCACCTTGTCCACCTTTGGTAAAAAATAGTTTTGGCCATTGCCCTCTGTTGTAAACTTCCATTGCCTTAGATTGAGAAATTTCGAAAGAATCTTTAATCATAATAGCTTTAACTCCAACTCTTACTAATTCTTTGGATGTTCCGCATACTTCTGCTCTCTTCTCTGCATCGTTTATGTCTCGAAGTTCATAATTGCACCAACCTTGTAAATAGTTTAACATATCTCTTTGTTGAAATGTCCAACATCTTCCAATTGGAGGATATAGTAACTCTCCTGTAAATGGATTTTGGATGGCATAAACCATACCTTGGTGTGTAAACGCATTGGGGGCATTTGCAGATGTGTTTTGCCATTTCCCATTAGGATCTTTGTCGGGGTTTGCATATTTGGAATCCATTTCATCTGTACGTTCTAATTTTAATGGAGTCCAATCAGGATTTTTTCCATAGACATATATGTGCTCAATCTCTACTCCCATTCCGTCAACATCATTTCTTTGTGAGTAAGTTCTTTGCCATGCAATATTAGCCACAAAGCAAGTTACTCCAAAAATCTCATCGCAGATCTTGCGTAGTTGTGCATCCTCTGCATCGCCGATAGATATAAAGATTGCACCATCCTCACTCAAAAGTTTCTTCATCAATACGAGACGAGGATACATCATGCAGAGCCACTTGTCGTGTCGGCTCAAGTCTTCTCCTTCTTTGCCCACTACTTCTCCAAGCCATTTCTTGATATGAGAGTCGTTAACATTGTCGTTATAAACCCAATTCTCGTTACCAGTGTTGTAAGGAGGGTCTATATAGATGCATTTGATTCTACCCTCATATATGGGCATAAGAGATTTGAGTGCCAACAGATTATCTCCATGGATAATCATGTTGCCACTATGGGTTGGTTCTGTTGTCTGCCCTTTTTCGGCAGAATAACCGTATTGATGTTCCAATACATGATAGGGCACATCATTATGATGCCCCACCACTTTGTCTTTTCCTATCCAATTAAGTGTTGGCATTATATCTATAGTTTATGGGAGTGAGGAGTAAGGACTTTAACAGGCACTTTCTTCATGCTTGGAAAAGCAGAAATAGGCATCGTTATAGAACGACCGTCTTGCAGGGTAACTTCAAACTTACCTCTCTTTGGGAACGATACAGCCTTGATTTTCGGCTTCACATTCCAATAACCTTCATTCTGATACATATTTTTACTTTTTTATTTTTATTATTCTTATAGTTTTACCTTCCTTGAATTGCTTCCATTGGTAAAGCAGTTTAGTTTGGTATCTCTTTGCTATATCAAGAACCTCTTTGCATCCTGTCTCTTACCCTAACCATATCGACCTTGGCTCCAAACAACTTTTCCAAGTCGGTTTGTATCAAGTCTAATGTCAAGAAAGAAGGAGCCTTGCCTTCGTAACAAATGTCAACATCATTCTCGTCAGTCTGTTCACCACGAGCTACTGAGCCAAAGAAGCCAATCTTTGTCAATCCATATTTTGAAGTAGCGATACTCTTGTACGACTTCAAAAGGTTTAGTATTTCAGATATTGTCTTCATTGTTATAATATTTATGTCCTTTATTTCACTCTTTCATACCCTTCGTAATAGTATGACAGCTCGATGCCCTTGAAGATGACTTCTCGGTTACGTGATTTCATCTTGTAAGACGCCTTATTACGAACCCACTGCAAAAATACAAACTTTTTTCTAAACTCTCGCATAAATGAGGGAAATATTTTCATTTTTCTTATGGAAATATCGGTTGTTTTTACGTGTTTATTAATCTTTGTACGTAATAAGATTAAGAAGAATCTAATAATCACAATAAAATGATGAAGATAAGAAGAATACTTTTTTGTATGGCCACTATTGCCATATCGCAGATAAGCATGGCGCAGAAGGTGCAGACTGCTGCGCAGGTTCCGGCACTCGATGTTGATAAGCAGTTGCAATACTGCCACAAGCAGGTGAAGCGTGCCCTGGCAGAGTTGCAGCAGAAGGCTGGTTCTTACGACTATACGATGGAACCTCGCAATATTCTGAAGGGCGATAAGCAGAAAGGGTGGAACTGCCGCAAGGCTACGGCGGAAGAGTGGTGTGATGGCTTCTGGCCAGGCATCCTCTGGATGGACTATCAGAATACAAAGGATGAGGCTGTGCGCAAGGCTGCCGAAGGATATACGGAATCACTGAAAGGCATTGCCTATCGTCCTTGCTACGACCACGACATCGGTTTCCTGATGTTCTGCTCTTACGGCAGAGTTCCACGACTGCGTATGCTAACGGAGTCGTATCCGTAGGCTTATCGAGACGTCTGTGTCAGCTTATCGAGACGTCTAACTCGCTAAACTCGCCACTTGAGTTAGCAAACTGAGCTACTTGAGTATTCTTTATCATATGCTTACGAGCAAAATATATAAAATAAGTAGAGGGTGTGTCATAAGTCCGTAATACAGCATCATTTTTTTAGTTAAAGTTCTGCCTTTATCCATCACATCCATCACGTTTTCTGTTTTTCGAAACTTTAATTATTTGATAATGAGATTGTTATATTTTTTGCTTGGCGTGACGGATTGATAAAAAGTTTACAATATCCATCACGCTATCCCTCACGATTTGGGGTTGTCTATCAGTAAGCGGCTCCGCGTTTATACCTTGCATAATTCAAAAAAAGCAGTAACAGCTGATTAAACAAATGCTGTTACTGCTTTTTCCATCGGT
>OODA01000461.1_pt1 | contig 24633 bp, 21 predicted proteins | sample 1671341 | NCBI WGS metagenome assembly OODA01 (sample SAMN06348147, study PRJEB24527) | human gut metagenome | biome: human gut; feature: ankylosing spondylitis patient; material: feces | host: Homo sapiens | place: China | collected 2015-10 | reverse complement strand
TGCCCAAGATAGTTAGCTGGAAACGGCTTGTGAAAATAGGTAGTCGCCGACTTGAACGAAACGCTCTAAGAGAAATCTTAGGGCGTTTTTTGTTGCACAAAAATGCGGTATGATCTTTAGCAGAAATGTGAATGCAGCAGGGCTTGACAGAAACGCTACTATGTAATACAATGTAGACAAGCTACTACGTAATACAAAATAGCAGAAAGGAGGAGTCCCCAGTGGAAAACAACACACAGCTTCTCAAGGGGATTTTGGAGTTCTGTGTTCTGAAATTCATCAGCAGAGAGCCGACCTATGGCTATGAGATCGTGATGAATCTGAAACAGTTCGGTTTTTCAGACCTGAGCGAAAGCACACTGTATCCGCTGCTGCTGCGGTTGGAACAACAGGGAAAGGTCACGGTAGAACGCAGACCTTCCCCCAAGGGGCCAAGTCGGAAATATTACGTTGTAACAGAGGAAGGGCGACAGGCGCTGTTTGAGTTTCGGCAGGATTGGAACCAGCTCTGTCAGCTGGTAGAAAAAATTTTTAAGGAGGAGCCAGATGAATAAGTATTTTGCATTGCGAAAGGCAAACCGGATGCGTACAAAAATGCTGACTGAAACAAGCCAGGAACAGCTCAAAGAAGTGATCGCCTATCTGCGCGAAGTGATCGCCTATCTGCGCAGTGTCACATTCGACATCTGTGGCGTAGAAGTCGTCCAGAGCGATCTGATCGACATCGCGATGCGAGCCAATGAAGAGGGCTGCGAGCTATTCCAGTTTATTACGGACGCCGAAACCTTTGTGAATGAGGTGAAGCCGAGCATGAAGCCGCTGCGCTGGCCCGATTTTCTGATCTTTGAGATCTCTATGCTTTGCTTTTGGGGATACGGTGTCGCCTCACTGGTGATGACACCCTCGATTCTGGCGGTCGTACCGGATTTCAAAATCGACGTTACGCTGGCTTCTCTGTTGCAGCTGTGTATTTGTGTGCTTGGATTTTATTACCTCTATCGGAGCGCAATGGAGAAGGTCGGATTTCCGCCGAGAAAGCATCAGGTGAAGGCGGTGGCATTTACGGTACTCTATATTCTGGTGCTTTATGAGATCGGCAAACTCCTGCGGTTGGCGCTTGGGTCGATCGTTTTTGTCCGCATTCCGGTCTGGCCCTATACCATCGCGAATCTGCTGATCGGTGCGTTCTTTCTGTGGCTCCGGTTTGACCGTTATGGAAAAGATGCCCGGTTGGAAGAACGGGTGTAAAAGCGGGCAGACATCGTGGGGCATTACCGCATCTCCCAATAACGGCATACAGAAAAAGCGGCCCCGCCGCGTTGGAGATTCCAACGTTGCGGGGCCGCTGTGTTGTTCTTTGGTGGAGCGAGAGGATTTAGCCCTTGCCGGCGCAGCCGAACAGCTCGATCTTCTCCTTGCACTTGTCGATGATGGCCTGAGAGCCGGGAGCCAGCAGCTTGCGGGGGTCGAAGCCCTTGCCCTGCTGATCCTTGCCAGCCTCGATGTACTTGCGGGTGGCCTCAGCGAAGACCAGCTGGCACTCGGTGTTGATGTTGATCTTGGAGACGCCCAGGCTGATGGCCTTTGCGATCATCTCGTCGGGGATGCCGGTGCCGCCGTGCAGGACCAGGGGGATGTTGTTAGTGGCCTTGTGGATGCGGTCCAGAGCCTCGAAGTCCAGACCCTTCCAGTTGGCCGGGTAGACACCGTGGATGTTGCCGATGCCGGCTGCCAGGAAGTCGATGCCCAGATCGGTGATCTTTGCGCACTCCGCAGGATCTGCGATCTCGCCAGCGCCCACGACGCCGTCCTCGACGCCGCCGATGGAACCGACCTCAGCCTCGATGCTCAGGCCCTTGGAATGTGCCAGAGCGACCAGCTCCTTGGTCTTCTCCACGTTCTCCTCAATGGAGTAGTGGCTGCCGTCGAACATGATGGAAGAGAAACCGGCTTCCACGCAGGCCTTGCAGCCTTCGTAGGTGCCGTGGTCCAGATGCAGAGCAACGGGAACGGTGATCCCCATGGAATCGACCATTGCGCTGACCATCGCAGCAACGGTCTTGAAACCGGTCATGTACTTGCCGGCACCCTCGGAGACGCCCAGGATGACAGGGCTCTTCATCTCCTCGCAGGCGGTCAGCACAGCCTTGGTCCACTCCAGGTTGTTGATGTTGAACTGGGGCACACCGTAGTGGCCGTCGCGTGCCTTGATGAGCATTTCGGTTGCATTTACCAACATTATTCATTACCTCCGCAAATTCATATTATTGGGGTGAAAAGTCGTTTGAGAATGCGACTTTGCGTATCCCTTAACGAACCTGTAAGGCTAGTATACCCCAAACAAACTATAAAATCAATCCAAATTTTCAACATGGTTTTCCGTTCGTCAAAATGATGTTGGAGATTGTGGCAAAATGCGGGAACGAGACGTTCAAAAAATAGTCATATTTCCGACTTGAATTTTACAAAAAGTACGGTGGCTTCTGCACGGAAAATTTCCTCACGGTTGAAAACCTGGTGGAAAGTGTTGAATTCCACCCGGAAAGTGGGCGCAAATGCTTGATTTTTGAACACTTTCAACGGAGTTTTCAACATGTGGAAAAGAAAGGCCTGTTTTACAAAGTGTATATGGGCTCGAATGTGGAAAACTTTTGCCGAAAAAAATATACCGATAAAATGACAAGGGGGCTGCACTCTGCCGGCCGGGACAAAATTCAGGCGAGAAAAAAGGGGAATCCTATGGCAAAGGCGGGGCGGTTATGTTATACTTTACTATGACAATCTGTCGAATTTCGTAAACGGTGAAACAAAAAGGGCCTGTCCCTTTTCGATAAATGGAAGGAGAACACAATGGACGAACAGAAAATGCCGCGCCGCCCCCGCCGCGCTGCGGAGGACACGCCGAAGAATGAGAGCCTGGTCTACGGCAAGAACCCCGTGACCGAGCTGCTCAAGAGCGGCTCCGGCGTGGACACGGTGCTGCTGGCCGAGGGCATGGCCCCCGCTGTGGCGGCGTACTTCACCGCCATGGCCAAGGAGGCCGGGGCCACCGTCAAGCGGGTCCACCCCAATAAGCTCCGCCTGATGACCGGCACCGAGAGCCACCAGGGTGTGGCTGCGTTTGCCAGCGAGATCGAGTATGCCACGGTGGAAGACCTGCTGGCAGCGGCCAAGGCGAAGGGGGAGCCGTCTTTCCTCGTGCTGAGCGACGGCATCGAAGACCCCCACAATCTGGGCGCGGTGATGCGCAGCGCACTGCTCTGCGGTGCCCACGGCATCGTCATTCCCAAGCGGGGCGGCGCTTCCGTGACCCCCACCGTCATCAAATCCAGCGCCGGTGCTGCGGAGCGCCTGCCCGTGGCCCGTGTGGCCAACATCGGCGAGACCATCCGCCGCCTGAAGGACCAGGGCGTTTTCGTCTACTGTGCCGATATGGACGGTGTGCCCCTGCGCAAGAATAACCTCACCGGCCCCATCGCGCTTGTGCTGGGCAGCGAGGGCAGCGGCGTCTCGCAGCTGGTGAAAAAGCTCTGCGACGGCGTGGTGCGGCTGGATATGGCCGCACAGGGCACCGGCGTGGACAGCTTCAACGTCTCGGTGGCGGCTGGCATCATTTTGTATGAGATCCAGAGCCAGCGAGCAGGCGAATAAACGCGGACTGCTCCGCAGAGATTGAGCAGGGAGGTACAACGAATGGCGAAGAATGATGCCCGTAAAAACGGCTTTGAAAAAACGAACCCGGAGGACCTCGCAGCCAAGGAAGAAAAATTCCGCACTTTTTTCAGCACCAGTGTGGCGCAGGTGCCCGATGAGATGAAGCACCGGGACGACGAAAAGCAGGAGCCTGCAAAGCAGAAGACCCAAAGCAGCATCCTGGGCCGCATCCTGGGCCGCGCCAAGGAGGAGGCAGAGCCTGCCCCCGAAAAGCCTGCCATGCCGCAGGAACTTCCGCCGACGGGTGAGATCCGGCTGGGCGGGGAAGACGAGGCCGCGGAGCCGAAGGCCGATCTGGAGCTGGCCGCAGACTTCTTTGTGGCAGAGGAGCCGGAACCGCCGGTGCAGCCTGCCCCGGCCGCCCCGGCCGAGCGGAAGTCGGCTGCCGAAAAGCAGCCCGCGCCGCAGCCGCAGCAGCCGAAATATGAGAAGAACTATGTGCGCGGCCCGCTGACCCCGCAGGAGCAGAAGGAACATGCCGAGATGCAGGAACTCAAGGCCCTGCTCTTCCCGGCCCCGAAACCGGCCCGGCCCGAAGCGGACACGCCCGCCCCGCAGGAGGTGCTGGGCGTCGAGACCGCCGCATTGGAAGCCGAGGAAAAGGCCTGCGCGGCCATGCCGAAGATGGTCTTCGCCGAGGACCGGACCCGCAAGCCGGAGCCGGAAGAGGCCCGACCGGAGCCGACCCAGCCCTTCCGCTTCTTTGGAGAGGGCGACGACGAAGCCGCGCCTGCGGCCCCCACGCGGGAGACGCCGCCCAGCATGGACGACAGCATGAGCATCCCGTTGGTAGGCCTTGAGGAGGAACCGGAAGCGCCGGTCTCCGCACCGGATGCTGCACCCGCCGAAGCTGCCCAGCCTGCGGAAGCGGCTGCAAAAGCCGCACCCGGCGACGTATCCGCAGCCGAGACGCCTGCGGCCCCGGCAGAGGAAGCTGCCGCAGAGCCTGCCGAAGAATCTACCCCCGAAACCGTGGACGAGAAGCTGCATAAGATGAGCGCAGAACTCACGCTGCGCTGTGTGCTCAGCGGCATCCTGGCTGTGGTGCTGCTCCACTTCGGGCTGACGGCGGCGGGCCTGCTGGCACCCATTGCCTCGCTGGACCCGGTCGTCGCTCCGGCGGCATTCTACGCCGCCAACCTGCTGGTGCTGGCTGCGGCGCTGGCCGTGGCCTACCCCGTCCTGCGGGACGGCCTGAGCGGCCTGAAAAAAGACCGCCGCCCCAGTGCAGACACCATGCCCGCGCTGGCCGCCTGCGGTGCGGCGCTGGAAGCTGCCATCGCCCTGCTCAACGCCAGGAGCTACCAGACGTCCAGTTGGACGCTGCTGTCCGGCATCGCGGCGCTGGGGCTGTTCATGGCCCTGCTGGGCAGCCGGGTGCAGCTGGCCGCTGTGAAAAACGGCTACGACCTGGCCACCAAAGACCCGGCCGGGCTGCAGGGGGCGTTCCGGGTCAGGGACAAGGACCTGATCCGGATGCTTGCCCGCAGTCTGGACGAAAAGGACCCCTGGGTCCTGCTCAGCCGCCCGGTCCAGTGGGACGACGCCCTGCTGGAACAGAGCTTTGGCGAGCGCACCAGTGAGCGCCGCGCCCGCAAGACGTCGTACATCCTGCTGGGGGCTGCGGTGCTCAGCGGTCTGGTGTTCCTGCTGTTCGGCGGCGGGCTCAACGGCATGGCTGCGGCCATGACCGCCATGCTCTGCATGGGCGCTCCGCTCTCCTCCACGCTGGTGGCCGGTCTGGCCACCCTGCGGCTGCAAAAGAGCGCCGCCGCTGCCGGTGCGGTCATTCCCGGCTGGGCCGCGATCGAAGAACTGGGCGGTGTGGATACCGTGCAGGTGGACGCCGACGAGCTTTTCACCGCGGACAGCGTGAATCTGGAGGACATCCGCATCTTCAAGGGGGGCCGCATCGACCGCGCCATCCTCTATGCGGCCAGCATCCTGAACCAGAGCTGCGAGACTCTGCGCGGCCTGTTCCGCCAGATCATTGAGGACCGCACCGACATCCTCTACCCCGTCAAGGATCTGGAGACCCACTACGGTCTCGGCTTTGCGGCCTGGTGCGATAACAACCGTGTCCTGATCGGCAACCGCGCCTATATGGAAAAGGAGGGCGTTCCCGTGCCCGAAACGGAGTACGAGGAAGAGCACTCCCAGCATGGGACCTTGCAGATCTTGTATCTGGCGGTTTCGGGCAACCTTCACGCCATGTTCGTGCTGCGCTCCACAGGCGGGCGGAATGCGGCCCGCGGGCTGGAAGTGCTGCAGAAGGAGAATATCCGCCTTCTGGTCACCTGCAAAGACCCCAGCCTGACCGCCAGGCACATCACCGACGCCTACCATCTGCCGGAGGGCATGATCACCCTGCTGGAACAGGACCAGTGCGACGCCCTGAACGCTGCCCCGGCGCAGCCGGAGAACGCCGCCCGCTGCTGTATGCTGCACGATGTGGGCTTCGTCAGCCTCATCGGCGGTCTCCGCGCTGCCGAGCAGGCCCAGAACGCCGAGACGGCTGCCACCACGGTGCAGCTGGTGTCGGTCTGGTTCTCGGTGGCCATCGGTGTGCTGCTGACCTATGCGGGCAGCATCGGCACCCTGTCCGTTGCCGCCGTGCTGATGTATCAGGCCGCATGGAGCGCCCTCAGCCTGGCTGTCTGCGCGCTGAAGCAGCACTAATTGAAAATGGTTCTCAAAATAAATAGGAATTATTCTTGATTTTGAGCTCGAATTCTGTTATAATACTCTCAGAAGGAACGCCCCGGTTGCAGCCGGAGGCGAGCACATACACACAAACGATAAGGGAGAGCATGGATTATGGAACTCAAGGGCACCAAGACCGAGAAAAACCTGTGGGAAGCATTTGCAGGCGAGAGCCAGGCCCGCAACAAGTACACCTTCTTCGCCAGCGTAGCCAAGAAGGAAGGCTACGAGCAGTTGGCCGCGATCTTTGAGGAGACGGCCGCCAACGAAAAGGAACACGCCAAGATGTGGTTCAAAGCCCTGCACGGCGGCTCCATCCCCGACACCATGACCTGCCTGGAAATGGCAGCGGGCGGCGAGCACGACGAGTGGACCGAGATGTACCCCCGCATGGCGAAAGAGGCCAAGGAAGAGGGTTTCCCCCAGTTGGCTGCTCTCTTCACCATGGTGGCACAGATCGAAAAGGAGCACGAGGAGCGCTACCGCGAGCTGGCCGAGAACCTGAAGAACAATCAGGTCTTCGCCCGCGAGGAGCAGCAGGTCTGGCAGTGCCGGAACTGCGGCTACACCTACATCGGCAAGTCCGCACCCCTCAAGTGCCCCGTCTGCGCACATCCCCAGAGCTATTTTGAGCTGAAGAAGCACAACTACTAAGAACCAGCCGAAGAGGCTGCGATACTCCTTCCGTCATCGCTTGTGCGATGACACCTCCCTCAAAGAGGGAGGCTTTTCCGGCCTACCGCCACGCCAAGGCCCCCTCTCCGAAGGGGCTGGCACGGCAGCGCCGTGACTGGGGGAGTGTTGCAGCCTCTTTTTTTGTTGCAATCCCACCGGAAATGTGTCATAATCGGAAAAAAGATAACAGAGGGGAGAGAACAGGATGGCGTATCGGGCAGCGGTGTGCGACGACAGCGCAGCGGATGCGGACTATGTGCGCGGCATCGTGGCGCACTGGGCAGAGCAGCGGGGCGTCGCGCTGGAATGCCGGGCCTTTTCCTCGGCGGAACAGTTCCTGTTCTGCTACGCAGAGGATAAAAATTTTGATTTATTACTGCTGGATGTAGAAATGCCCGGTGCAGACGGTGTCACGTTGGCCAAAACGGTCCGGCAGGAGAACGAAGCCGTGCAGATCGTCTTCATCACCGGCTACTCGGATTACATCGCCGAGGGATACGATGTGGCCGCGCTCCATTACCTGATGAAGCCGGTCCGCCCCGAAAAGCTCTGTGCCGTGCTTGACCGCGCGTGGGAGAAGCACCGCCGGAACGAGCGCTGCCTGAACCTCGAACGTTCCGGCGAGATGATCCGTCTGCCGCTGTACGAGGTGCGGTATCTGGACGTGCACCAGAACTATGTGACCGTCCACGCCAGGCAGGACTATACCCTCAAGCGGACGCTGGCCGAGTTCGAGGCAGAGCTGGACGAGCAGTTCTTCCGGGTGGGGCGGGGGATGATCCTGAACCTGAAGCAGATCCGCCGCGTGACCAAAAAGGAGGTCGTTCTGGCGGACGGCACAGTGCTGCCCCTGCCGCGCGGCAGCTATGAGCCGCTGAACCGGGCCATCATTGAGAGGACATGAGGCAGAGGAAGGAAAAACAGATGCTGAAACTTTTTTCAAGGCTTTTGGATCACCGCATCGAAGCCTACCAGCGGGAGCTCATCGAGACGCATTACAAAGAGGTGGACAACATGTACCGCCAGATGCGGGGCTGGCGGCACGATTACCGCGGCCACATCCAGACCATGAAGGTCCTGGCGGCGCAGGGGGATCTGGAAGGCATCCGGGCCTACCTTGACCAGCTGGACACCGACCTGAACACCGTGGACCTTGCGGTCAAGACGGGCAACGCCATGGCGGATGCCATCCTCAACAGCAAGATCTCCCTCGCGAAGAGCCGGAACATCCCGGTGCAGATCGACGCCCATATCCCGGTCCGGCTGAAGATGAGCGAGCTGGACCTCTGCTGCATCCTCGGCAACCTGTTCGACAACGCCATGGATGCCAGCGCCGCCCTGCCCGAAGCCGAACGCCTCATCCGGGTGTACATGGATATGAAAGGCACCCAGCTCTACATCTCGTTCACCAACTTCACGGCCAGCCAGAAGCAGACAAAACTTGCCGGGCGGTTCGCCACCACCAAGGGCGAGGGCCACGGCTTCGGTCTGGTGCGTATTGACGCCATCGTCGAAAAGCTGGACGGCTACCTCAGCCGCAACAGCGAGGATGGAGCCTTCACGACGGAAATTTTGATCCCGCAAATGTAAAAATGGAACTTCGTACAACCTCTCCGTCAATGCTTCGCATTGCCACCTCTCCTTGTAGGAGAGGCTTTGGCAGTCCCTGCAAAGTTTCTGGTTTCGCCAGAGGCTCTCCTACCAGGAGAGCTGTCGAGCGCAAGCGAGACTGAGAGGTTGTACAACTGCAATTCATCCCCCAAAATGAACCGTTCGTCCCCGATCTGTGCCGGGGACGATTTTTTGTGGTAGGATAGGCCCAGACGAACGAAAGGGGAATCCCACATGGAAACGGGAACGAACAAAACGAAGCAAAAACCAAAATACGACCTCTGGCAGATCACGGCCTATATGCTGGGCGTGGCATGGCGGGGCAGACATTGGACGGTGTTCACGGTCGGCCTCTCGCTGGCGCTGGTCACGGCGGGCAGGACCATCGCGGAGCTGCTGTTTGCCCCGGCGGTGCTCCGGGTGCTGGAACAGGGGATGGCGCTGGGCCGTCTGCTGGCGGTCATTGGCGGTTTTTCCGTGCTGCTGGTCGCACTGACCTTCCTGCAAAGTTATCTGAGCGAACGGAATCTCTTTGGAAAAATGAACGTCCGGGTCGATATCCTGGACCTCTCGGCCCGCAAGCGGGCCGGCACCTCCTACCCGAACCTGCTGGACAAGCGCTTTCTAGATCTGAGCGCCAAGGCCGACCGGGCCGGATGCACCAACAATGAATCCGTCGAAGCATTCTGGGTGAGCTGGGGCGAGATCCTGACCAACCTCTTCGGCTTCGGGGCCTACCTGCTGCTGTTGTCCGGCCTGAACGCCTGGCTCTGCCTGCTGGTCTGCGCCACATCGGTCGTCAGCTATCTGGCGTCCCGGCGGATCAACGAGTGGGGCTACCGCCACCGCGAGGAGGAAGCCGGGTATGTGAAGCGGCTGACCTACGTGCAGAAGGTCGCCACCGACCGGCAGTACGGCAAGGATATCCGCATCTTCGGCCTGCGGGAGTGGGTGGAAGAACTCTGGGAGAGCACGATGCGGCTCTACCACGGCTTCCTGCTCCGGCGGGAGACGGCCTATCTCTGGGCCAATGTCATCGACCTGGCCCTGCTGCTGGTGCGCAACGGCGCGGCCTATGCCTACCTGATCTGGCTGACACTGGAACAGGGCCTGCCGGTCTCGCAATTCCTGCTCTATTTCGGTGCGGCCACCGGTTTTGCCCAGTGGGTCAGCGGCATTCTGGAAAAGTTTGCAAAACTGCACAAGCAGTGTCTCGACATCTCCACCGTGCGGGAATTTCTCGAATATCCGGAACCGTTCCGCTTTGAGGATGGCCTCCCGCTGGAAAAGCGGCTGGATACCCCCTATGAGCTGCGGCTCGAAGGGGTCAGCTACCGGTACCCCGGCGCGGAGAAGGACACCATCCACAAACTCGACCTGACCGTCCGCCCCGGCGAGAACCTCGCCATCGTGGGCCTGAACGGTGCAGGTAAGACCACGCTGGTCAAGCTGCTCTGCGGCTTCCTCGATCCCACCGAGGGCCGTGTCCTGCTCAATGGGCAGGACATCCGCCCGTATAACCGCCGGGATTATTACAAGCTGTTCGCGGCGGTGTTCCAGGATTTCTCGGTCCTGTCGGCCACCGTGGCCGAGAACGTGGCCCAGTGCCGCACCGGTATCGACGAAGCCCGCGTCTGGCACTGCCTGGACGAAGCAGGCCTGACCGAAAAGGTGCAGAGCCTGCCCAAACAGCTGGAAACGCAGATCGGCCGGGAGGTCTACGAAGACGGCGTCGAGCTGTCCGGCGGGCAGACCCAGCGGCTGATGCTGGCCCGCGCGCTGTACAAGGATGCGCCTGTGCTGGTGCTGGATGAACCCACCGCCGCGCTCGACCCCATCGCCGAGAACGACATCTACCAGAAATACAACGAGATGACGGCAGGCAAGACCAGCCTGTTTATCTCGCACCGGCTGGCCTCCACCCGCTTCTGCGACCGCATCCTCTATCTGAAGGACGGCCGGGTGGCCGAGGAAGGCACCCACGAAGAGCTGCTGAAACGGGGCGGCGGCTACGCCGACCTGTTTGAGGTGCAGAGCCAGTATTACCGGGAGGAGAACGAAGCATGAGCGCATCGAACAAAACGATCACCATCCGGCAGGGGTGCCGGTACGCCTGGCGGGAGTGGAACATCTTCTGGAAGCTGTCGCCGAAGTTTTTCTATGCTACCTTTGCCAGTGCCGCCCTCACGGCGCTGAGCCCTTATGCCACGGTCTGGCTGTCGGCCCAGCTGGTGGGCGAACTGTCCGGCGGGCGGGACCCGCACCGGCTGATGGTCTGGGTGCTCTGGACCCTGGGCACGACCGCCGTGCTGACCCTTCTGCGCACGGCGGCGTTCCACTGGAAGAAAGCAGAAACGGACGACCTCTGGCAGCGGCAGACCCGAACGTATATGGACAAACAGATGTCCCTCGACTACGTGGATGAGGACAGCCAGCGGGTCTATGACATGTACAGCCAGATCCAGCAGGACGCCAGGCTCACGGGTGCGGGCGGCACGGTCTGCATTTTGCAGGTGGAGAAGATCGCCACGGCACTGTTCCAGATTTTGGGCGGCGTGGTGCTCTGCTGGGGGCTGTTCACTGCCGCGGTGCCGGACGGGCGGCTGGCCTTTCTGGGGCACCCGCTGTTTCTGGCGGCGTTCTGGGCCGTGATGGTCTGCACCGCCTGCCTGTCGCCCGTGTTCGCGGGGCAGGCGGCCAAATATATGCCGCTGCTGCAGGAGTCCGGGAAGCTGGGCAACCGGATGTTCCACGTCCAGCTCACCCTGCCGGAAGAGCCGAAGAACGCCCCCGACCTGCGGATGTACGACCAGTACCAGAATGTCGTCAGCGGCTATATGGTGGGTCTGTGGGATGACTTCGCGAGGCTGCGGCGGGGCGCGATGGGGATCTTCCTGTCGGCCTCCTCGGCGGTGCCGGCGCTGCTGATGGGGCTGGTCTATCTCTTCGTCTGCCTCAAGGCCTGCGGCGGGGCGTTCGGTCTGGATGCCGTGACGCAGTACCTTGGTGCGGCCGCCAGCCTGTTCCAGGGCGTTGTCACCCTTGTGAACATGCTGGCCGAGATGGAGATCAACGGCGTCTATATGAAAAACATCTTCGATTACCTCGACCTGCCCAACAACATGTATCAGGGCAGCCTGACCACCGAAAAGCGGAGCGACCGCCAGTATACGGTGGAGTTCCGGGATGTCTCCTTCCGCTACCCCGGCAGTGCGCAGTACGCCCTGCGCCACCTGAACATGAAGTTCAAAGTCGGCGGGCGGCTGGCCGTGGTGGGGATGAACGGCAGCGGCAAAACGACCTTCATCAAGCTGCTTTGCCGCCTGTACGACCCCACCGAGGGGGTCATCCTGCTGAATGGCATCGACATCCGGAAGTACCGCTACGACGAGTACATGGACATCTTCTCGGTCGTCTTTCAGGATTTCCGGCTGCTGGCCCTCCCGCTGGGCCAGAATGTCGCGGCCTGCACCGGATACGATGCCGCCCGCGTGACCGACTGCCTGCAAAAGGCGGGCTTCGGGGAACGGCTGGCGGCGATGCCGCAGGGGCTGGACACGGCGCTGTATCAGGAGCTGGACGAGAACGGCGTGACCGTCTCCGGCGGTGAGGCGCAGAAGATCGCCATCGCGCGGGCTTTGTACAAGGATGCGCCCTTTATCATCCTAGATGAACCCACCGCCGCGCTCGACCCCGTGGCCGAGGCGGAGATCTACGCCAAATTCAACGAGATCGCGGGGGACAAAACGGCCATCTACATCAGCCACCGGCTATCCTCCTGCAAGTTCTGCGATGAGATCGCCGTCTTCGACCACGGCGAGGTCATCCAGCAGGGCACCCACGAGCGCCTGCTGGCCGACACCGCCGGAAAATACTATGAGCTTTGGAACGCGCAGGCCCAATATTACACGGAGGAACCGGCATAAAGACACGGTCCGGCTGGGATTTTTTGCACAGTTTTTGCTGCAAAAAACTATGCGTTTCCACAAAAAGCGGCTCGAATTGTGAACTCTTAGGGCGAACGGCTTGAAAAGAATTTGCATCCTGTGTACAATGAAACGAAAGTGAGAACGATCATGACGCGGAAAAAGTACCTGTGTGCGGCAATCCAATTCTTTGAAGCGAAAAAGGAGGGACGTTCGACCCTATGAGACATTCTTTTCACCCGATGGGACGGGCGCTCTGTGCCCTGTTGCTGGGGGCAGCGCTGACCCTCTCGCCGCTGGCGGCGCAGGCAGCGCCCCGCGCGGAGAACAGTTCCGCAAAGCTCGCGCTGGAAGTGACCGAGATGGAGCTGGAGATCACGGCGGACGACCCGCGCCCCAAAGCCTACCTTTACACCGGCGGGCAGAGCGATTATTACTTCATCGTCTGGATGAGCAGCAACCCCAGTGTGGCCACCGTGGACGGCGACGGCAAGGTGACGGCCCGCAGTGTGGGCAAGGCCACCATCACCGCCATCTCGGACCACGGCGACCGCGCCGCCTGCGAAGTCACCGTCACCCGCAAGGGGGAGGAGGCCGAGACGCAGAAACCCACTCTCAGCGAGACCAGTCTGGAACTGGTGCAGCAGTACGATGCCCTGCACCCTACACAGCAGCTCACGCTGACCAACAGCGACCATTCTTTTATTTATGTGTACCAGTGGCGCAGCAGCGACCCCAACATCGCCTCGGTCGATGACAAAGGCGTCGTGACGGCCCAGAAGCCGGGCAGCGCCACCATCACGGCGTTTGCTTCCAACGGGCAGGCGCTGCGGTGCGCCGTCACGGTCACATCCGAGGTCGGCAAGGTCACACTGAACAAGGCAGACCTGCTGCTCAAGACGGTGGGCAGTCAGGAGGCCCTGTGCGCCACGGTGGCCGTGGAGAGCGGCGGCAGTGTGCCCATCACCTGGGTCACCAGCAATCCGGGCGTTGCCACGGTGGACGCCAACGGCGTCGTGACGGCTGTGGCCGACGGCGAAGCAAAGATCACCGCCCTTTCGCCCAGCGGCCGATACGCGGTGTGCAGTGTGGTCGTCGGCCTGGCCGGGGACAAATACGACACCGAAGAGGACCTGGCCGACGAGCTCAAGCTCCCGGACCCGTATGTGGCCGTCCGGCTGAACCGGCTTTCCTGAGCATAAAAATAAGCCGCGCCTTCGCAGGTGCGGCTTATTTTCATGCGGTCAGATCTCGTTGCCGGAGTCAAGAGAAGATCCGAAATTTCACGAAAAATTTTTTACACCCCAGGCAGGAACAGCATCGTCCCGCGGGCGGCCATCATGGGCTGGAACGCGCAGCTGAACAGCCCGCCCGCCACGGCCAGCACCAGGGCGAAGAGCAACAGCAGCATCAGACGGGGAGCATGGGAAGACCTGCGGGAACCTTGCTTGCGCTGCATGGCGCATCCTCCTTTCCGGAACATCATCTGCCCCAGCCTATGCACCCGCTGCGCCGATTGTGCACCGGGGCGAAGTGTGGTACACTAAAGGGGAACGATACGGAGGACTTTTTATGCTGACCATTACTCTGCTGGGCACAGCGGCCACCATGCCCCTGCCCGACCGCGCCCTGACGGCGGCAGTGGCCGAATGCGGTGGGCACAGCCTGCTGTTCGACTGCGGCGAGGGCACCCAGACCGCTGCCCGCCGCGCCGGGGTCAACCTGATGAAGCTGGACGCCATCTGCCTGACCCACTACCACGGCGACCATATCTTCGGCCTGCCCGGCCTGCTGCAAACGCTGGGTTGTCAGGGCCGCACCCGGCCGCTGACGATCTTTGGCCCGGCCGAGGGGATGGAGCCGGTCTGGGGCGCCATCCGCACCCTGACCGGCCCCCAGCCCTATGCCATCCGGGCTGTGCCGCTGGGCACCGACCCCGTCCGGCTGGAAACGCTGGCCCCCGGCTGGCCGGTGGGGGCCGAACTGCTGCCCTTCCGGACGAAGCACCGGGTCCCCAGCCGGGGCTACCGGCTGGATCTGCCCCGCGCAGGCCGCTTTGACCCGGCCAGAGCCAGGGCGCTGGGGGTGCCGGTGCAGCAGTGGAGATTGTTGCAGCGCGGGGAGCCGGTCACTCTGGAAGATGGGGCAGCCATTGCACCCGGACAGGTGCTGGGCGCACCCCGCAGAGGGCTGCGGTTCGTGTTTTCCGGCGATACGGCCCCCTGCGCCGCGCTGGAACAGGCCGCACAGGATGCCGACCTGCTCCTCTGCGATGCCACCTACCCGGACGATGCGCAGCAGGCCCAGGCGAAACAGTATGGGCACAGCACCTTCCGGCAGGACGCTGAACTGGCGGCGCGGGCCGGGGCACGGCGGCTCTGGCTCATGCACTATTCGCCCATCATCACCGACCCGGAAGCCGCCCGCCCGGCGGCGGAAGCGGCCTTCCCGGCGGTGGAATGCGGCGTGGACGGACAACAGATCATTTTGCGATACGACGAGGAACCTTCATGACAGCTGAGACCATTTCCTTCCCGCTGGACCCCGGTGCAGCGGCCCTGCTGACGCGCCTCCATACGGCGGGCTATGCCGCCTATGCGGTGGGCGGCTGTGTGCGGGACAGTCTGCTCGGCCAGACCCCGCACGACTGGGACCTCTGCACCAGCGCGACCCCCGAACAGGTGCTGGAGTTGTTCGGGGAAACGCACTGCATCCCGACGGGATTGCAGCACGGCACCGTGACCGTCAAACACGGCGGGGAGCTGTACGAGATCACGACCTTCCGCACCGAGGGGGCGTATTCTGACGGCCGCCACCCGGACCACGTCGCCTTTGTGCCGGACGTAAAAGAAGACCTGGCCCGGCGGGATTTCACCATCAACGCCATGGCCTATAACGCTGAAGAAGGGCTCATCGACCCGTTCGGCGGGCAGAACGATCTTGCCGTCGGCATCGTGCGGGCGGTGGGGGAGCCGCAGCGCCGGTTCGAGGAAGACGCCCTGCGCATCCTGCGGCTCTACCGGTTCGCGGCCCGGTTCCGCTTTGCCATCGACCCGGCCACCGGGCAGGCGGCCAGAGCGCTCTGCCGCCATCTGGACTGCGTGTCCGAAGAGCGCATCGCGGAGGAGCTGAGCCGTCTGCTGGCAGCTCCGGCACCGGGAGCTTATCTGGAAGCGGAGGTACTGGCGGTCATCTTCCCGGAACTGGATGCGGCAGAGCTTCCGGAAAGCCGACGCATCCTTGACGCGCTGGAGCCGGGCATGGAACACGTCCCGGTCCGGCTGGCTGCACTGCTGTGCCCGCTGGGCGAAGCCGGTGCAAGAGCGGCGCTCAGGCGGCTCAAGTGCTCCAACGCCCTGACCGGTACGGTGGCGACGCTGGTGGGGGAGAGTCGGGAGCTTCTTCCTCAGACACGAATCGGGCCATTCCATTGCCCGCCCCATTGCCTGCGGCAACAGGGCCCCACCCACCGGACGGTCTTCGGAAGAACTTCCGACTCTCCTTTGGAAGAGACACGGATTCAGACGAAGCGCCTTCTGGGAAAGTATGGTCTGCACATGGTAGAGCAGTTGGATGCGCTCTGTGGGGCAATCGCGCCGGACCGGGTGGTGGAGTTTGCTGTGCAAGCCGAGCTGGCCCGTCAGTTGGAAGCGGACGGTGCCTGCTGCCGCATCAACCAGCTGGCCGTGAATGGCCGGGACCTGATGGACGCAGGCATCCGGCCGGGGCCGGGGCTGCGCCGGGTGCTGGATGCTCTGCTGGAACAGGTGCTCACCGGGCAGCTCCCCAATGAGAAAGCGGCACTTCTGGCCGCAGCGGCGCAGGTCGCTGCGTCTTGACAAGCGAACGGACGTGCGGTAGTATAATACTACTGCTTTTGTATGTTATAACATGAGGAACAAAATGACAGAAACACAGAATGCAAAACGCCCCGGTGCGCTCATTGCGATGAGCGGCGGCGTAGACAGCTCGGTTGCAGCCTGGCTGATGCAGCAGAAGGGCTATGCCTGCACCGGCATCACGATGCGGCTCACCCGCAACGAGACGCTGGGCCAGTCCGGCTTTCACACCTGCTGCTCGGAAAAGGACATCGAAGATGCCGCCGAGGTGGCGTATGCGATGGACATCCCCTATGAGGTGCTGGATTTCACCGCCGACTTCCGGGAAAAGATCATCGAAAAATTCATCCGGGTCTATGAGGCGGGCGGTACCCCGAATCCCTGCATCGACTGCAACCGGTATATGAAGTTCGACCACCTTCTCTCCTGGGCGCGGGAGCATGGGATGGAGTATGTGGTCACAGGCCACTATGCCCGCGTGGAGCAGGACGAGGCCACCGGCCGCTGGCTGCTGAAGAAGGGTCTGGACGAAGGAAAAGATCAGAGCTATGTGCTTTACAACCTGACGCAGGAGCAGCTGGCTCATGTCCGCCTGCCGCTGGGGGCACTGCACAAGAGCGAGGTGCGTGAGATCGCGGAGCAGCAGCATTTTATCAACGCCCGCAAGCACGACAGCCAGGACATCTGCTTTGTGCCGGATGGCGACTACGAAAAGTTCATGGAAGATTTCACCGGCAAGCGCTACCCGGCAGGCGATTTCCTCGACGAGGCGGGCCGCAAAGTGGGCACCCACAAGGGGGCCGTGCGGTATACCATCGGCCAGCGGAAGGGTCTGGGCCTTGCCATGGGCGCACCGGTCTATGTCTGCGCCAAGGATATGCAGGCCAACACAGTCACGGTCGGCCCGGAGAAGAGCCTGTTCGACCGCATCGTCTACGCCGAGGAGGCCAACTGGATCGCCATCCCGGCGCTGACGGCCCCGCTGCGGGTCACGGCCCGCACCCGGTATCATCAGGTCGAGCAGGCCGCGACCGTCTACCCGGCGGGCGAGGATCGGTTCCGGCTGGAATTTGACGAGCCGCAGCGCGCGCCTACGCCGGGGCAGGCGGTGGTGCTGTATCAGGGCGATGTGGTCCTGGGCGGCGGCACCATCGTGCGGGTGGAAAAGTGACCTGCTCCCCGGTGGGAGCGCATGATGAAGCACAACTGAAAACCGGCTGCGCCGGGCAGGCGCGGCAGGACCAGAGAAGTGGAGAGTATCGATATGCAAGATCAGTATTCCCGCACCCAGCTGCTGCTGGGCAAGGAAGCCATGGAAACGCTGCACCATTCCCGCGTGGCGGTGTTCGGCATTGGCGGTGTGGGCGGCTATACCGTTGAGGCGCTGGCCCGCAGCGGCGTGGGTGCGCTGGACCTCATCGACGACGATAAGGTCTGCCTGACCAACCTGAACCGCCAGATCGTGGCCACTCGCAAGACGGTGGGGCAGTATAAGGTGGATGTGGCGGAACAGCGCATCCACGAGATCGACCCCAACATCAAGGTCACGACCTACAAGACCTTCTTTACCCCGGAGACGCAGGACCAGTTCGATTTCACCCAGTACGACTATGTGGTGGATGCCATCGACACCGTCACCGGCAAGATCGCGCTGGTGGTCAAGGCAAAGGAGGCGGGCACGCCCATCATCTGTGCCATGGGCGCAGGCAACAAGATGGACCCCACCCGCTTTGAGGTGACGGATATCTACAAAACTTCCGTCTGCCCGCTGGCCAAGGTCATGCGCACCGAGTGCCGCAAGCGGAAGATCAAGCACCTGAAGGTCGTCTACTCCAAGGAGCCTGCCATGAAGCCCATCGAGGATGATTCCATCAGCTGCAAGAATCACTGCATCTGCCCGCCGGGCACCCAGCGCAAGTGCACTATCCGCCGCTCCGTCCCCGGCTCCAATGCCTTTGTGCCGTCGGTCGCCGGCCTCATCATCGGCGGCGAGGTCGTCAAGGACCTCGTCGGCTTCGTGCCTCTGAAGGGGTAAACCCGCTCAGTCTCGCAACCATGCTCGACAGCTCCCCCGAAAGGGGGAGCTTTTGCTTTATAAAAAGCGCGCGAAGCAATGACGGAGAGGGGAAGATCCTTGCATAAAACAAATTTGCAAATAAATTGCAAATTCCTCTTGCAATTTGCGCCGAAACCATGTATAATCTCCCTTGCACGAAAACGCAATCAATTTGCAATTTACAAAACTGAAGCGCCGTTCCGGTGCAAGGAGAACCCCGTATGGAACTGTTTTTGGATGTTTTGGGCGAGAGCCTGGTCGATACGGCCAAGATGCTGCCCTTTCTGTTTTTGGCCTATCTGTTCATTGAATACGTCGAGCACCGCCACGGCGAGAAGATCGAGGCCGTGCTGGAACGCAGCGGCCGCTGGGGGGCTATCCCGGCGTCGCTGCTGGGCTGTGTGCCGCAGTGCGGCTTTTCGGCCATTGCATCGAACTTTTATGCCTCCCGCGTCATCTCGCTGGGCACCCTCATCGCGGTGTTCATCGCCACCAGCGACGAGGCGGTGCCGCTGCTGATCTCGATGCCGGCGTACTGGGATAAGCTCGTGCTGCTGATGGTCATCAAGGTGCTGTACGCCATTGCGGTGGGTCTGGTGCTGGACTTCGTGCTCCGCGGCATCCTGCCCAAGTCCCTGCGAGGCGGCTACACCGGCAGCGCCGATGAGATCGACTGCCACGAGACTCACGACGATGAGGAGGGGCATGAACGCCCCATCTGGCAGGCCGCGCTCCGCCATACGCTGGAGATCTTCGTCTTCATCTTCGGGTTCAGCCTGCTCTTCGGCCTCATCGTCGAGGGCGTGGGCGAGGATGTGTTCGCGGACGTTCTGGGCCAGATGGGCTTCTTCCAGCCGGTGTTCTCGGCGCTGGTGGGCCTCATCCCCAACTGTGCGGCCAGCGTTCTGCTGACCCAGCTCTATGTTGAAGGCGCCCTCCGCTTTTCCAGCCTGGTGGCGGGCCTGTGCACCGGCGCAGGCGTGGGCCTGGCGGTGCTCTGGCGGGCGAACCCCTCCTGGAAGCAGAACCTCTTCATCACCGGCCTGACCTGGGCCTCCGGCGCTGCCGTGGGCGTGGGCATCCAGCTCGTGGTCGCGCTGGCGGGCTGAGCCGGATTTCTTATTTGATCTGCCGTCCTGAAATTGCTCAGGGCGGCTTTTTGTGGTATACTGGAACATATCATAAAAGCAAGGGAGAACACCATGCAATATCAACTTCTGGCAAGTGATTTCGACAACACGCTGGTCCCCTTCGGGGAGCCGAAGCCTCACCCGGCGGTGGTCCGGGCCGTGAAAAAGATGCAGGCGGCGGGCGGCAGGTTCGTGCTCAGCACCGGGCGCGGGTACTGTGTCGTCAGCAAAGAGCAGCTGGGCGGCATCCGCTTCGATTACGCCATCACCTGCAACGGGGCCTGTGTCGTGGACAAAAACGGCACCGTCGTGGCCGAACATCCGCTGACCAACGAGGAAATGTACGCCCTCGTGGATTTCTGCGAGGATTACAACTACCCATTGCAGTTCAACTACCGGGATGCCTATTATGCCTACTGCGAGTACGATGCGCTGAAGAGCTTCTACGATTCCCTGCCGAAAAGCGGCCTGACCTGCCTGGATGGTGAGGACCAGGACCGCCACCTCATCGACATGCCCCACGCGGCCTTCGTGGTCATGCCGCCGCAGGAGCTGTCCCGCTTCCACGAAAAGTTCGGCCACCTGGGCCTGCACTTCATGCAGACGGGCGGCGTCGGCCGAGACGGCTGGTGCTGCTACGACGTCGTGCGCGGCGGCATGGATAAAGGCGTGGGGCTTTCGGACCTGTGCGAGAAGATGGGCCTGACCCTGGCCGACACCGTGGCGGCGGGCGATTCCGCCAACGATGTGGGGATGCTGAAGGCGGCGGGCCTCGGCTGCTGCATGGCCAACGGCACCGCCGACGCAAAGGCTGCGGCCGACCGCGTCATCGGCGATGTGCGGGAGGACGGCCTGGCCGCTCTCATCGAGGAACTCTGGTTCGACGGCCCGAAGGCTGTGCCCTCCGGCCGCGACCTTGGCTCGGCCTGGGACGCGATGGAAAAGGCAGGCGTGGCGGAATGAGCTTTGCGCCGGTCTACAACGCGCACAGCCGCGCCCTCATCCTCGGCACCTGGCCCAGCCCGAAAAGCCGCGAGATGGCGTTCTATTACGGCCACCCGCAGAACCGCTTCTGGCCCATGCTGGCCGCGCTGACCGGGGAAGCCGTGCCTGCGCGGGAGGACATCGAGGCCAAAAAGCAGATCATCCTCCGCCATGGGCTGGCGTTGTGGGACACGCTGGAGCGCTGCACCATCACCGGGGCGGCGGATGCGTCCATCCGGGATGTGGTCCCCAACGACATCGCAGGGCTGCTGGAAAAAGCGCCCATCGAGGCGGTGTTCTGCAACGGGGCGACGGCCTATAAAATTTATACCAACTATCTGGAACCCATCAGCGGCATCCCGGCGGTCAAGCTGCCCAGCACCAGCCCCGCCAACGCCGCCTGCCGCCCCGACCAGCTGAAAGAGATCTGGGGCGAAGCGCTGGGACCGTGGCTAAATAATAAATCTTGATTTCAAAGCTGTAAATTATTCGTGAAACGCTTGCGTTTTTCCCAAAAGGCTTTATTATGGAACCATACAGGGAGCCGCAGGCTCCCGGACAAGGAGTTCGAAACATGAGCAAGATCATTCGCACCTCAAAGCCCAGCGTTCTGCCGTGGTATGCGGCAGCGCTGGTGTTCGTGGTGCTCTGCGCAGTGCTGCCGGTGTATCAGCTCTGGGCGCTGCTGGTGTCGCTGGGCGGTGCCTGCGCGGCGTTCGGCGCGGCAAAAAAAATCTGCCCGCCCCGTGTGGTGGAACACGAAGTGCCCTTCCACACCGGCGTGGACGATGTGGACGCCATGCTCACCGGGATGCAGAAGCAGCTGGATACTCTCCACGCTCTGAACGAGGCCCTGCCGGACCCGAACCTCTCGGCGGCGATGACCCGGATGGAAAAAGCGGGCCGCTCCATCGTGGAGACGGTGGAGGCCAGCCCCGCCAAAGCCAAACAGGTGCGTCGGTTCGCCAACTACTACCTGCCCGATGCCGTGAACGTGCTGCAGCAGTACGCCAGGCTGGCCCGACAGGGCGTCAAGGGCGAGAACGCCGCTTCCATCCGCGCGGAAGTGGAGCACAATGCGGCGTCCATTGCCACGGCATTTGAAAACCAGCTCGATGCCCTCTATGCGGCGGAGAGCATGGACCTCTCGGCAGACCTGACCGTGCTGCAGAACATGCTCAAGGGCCAGGGCTTATAACGGAAGACCGGCGCAGGCCGCCGTGCGGCAGGCGCTGTTGGAACTGGAAAGGACGGAATCAACAATGGCTGATAACAATACCCTGAATTTTGACCTCGATGCCCCCGCAGTACCCACTCTGACGCTGGACCCCGCGCCCGCTGCTGCGCCGGTGGAGGAGAAGAAGGAAGCCCCCGCCCCCGCCGCACCGGAAGTCCGGCTGACCCCGGAGGAGCAGGCGATGGTGGATTCCTTCGCAGAAAAGATCGACATCACCAACAGTCAGCAGGTGCTGCAGTACGGCTCCGCCTGCCAGAAAAAGATCGGCGACTTCTCCGAAGCCGCCCTCTCCAAGGTCTCCACCAAAGATCTGGGCGAGGTGGGCGACATGATCACCGACCTCATCGGAGAGCTGAAGAACTTCGACGCCAACGAAGAACAGCAGAAGGGCATTTTGGGTTTCTTCAAGAAGAAGGGCGACCAGCTGGACAACCTCAAGACCAAGTACAGCAAGGCAGAGACGAATGTGGAGAACATCCAGTCCATGCTGGAGGGCCATCAGGTCCAGCTGCTCAAGGATATCGCGATGCTGGATAAGATGTACGACCTGAACATGGCCTACTTCAAGGAGCTGAGCATGTATATCCTGGCCGGCAAAAAGAAGCTGGCCGAGGTCCGCGCCAACGAGCTGCAGCAGGCCATGGACAAGGCGAAGACCTCCGGCCTGCCCGAAGATGCTCAGGCCGCCCGCGACCTGGCCGACCAGTGCGAGCGCTTTGAAAAGAAGCTCTATGATCTGGAGCTGACCCGGAACATCAGCCTGCAGATGGGCCCGCAGATCCGCCTGCTGCAGAACAACAACACCATGATGGCCGAAAAGATCCAGTCCACCATCGTGAACACCATCCCCCTGTGGAAGAACCAGATGGTGCTGGCACTGGGTCTGGCCCACACCCAGAAGGCCATGCAGGCCGAGCGCGCCGTCACCGACATGACCAACGACCTGCTCAAGAAGAACGCCGAGGCCCTCAAGATGGGCACCATCGAGACGGCCAGGGAGTCCCAGCGCGGCGTGGTCGATATCGAGACGCTGCAGCAGACGAACAAGAGCCTCATCGAGACCCTCGACGAGCTGAATAAGATCCAGAACGAGGGCCGCGCAAAGCGGGTGGCGGCTGAGCAGGAGCTGACCCGCATCGAGGACGAACTCAAGACCAAGATGATGGAGATCCGGAGCTAAGATGGCGAACGCAGATTTTTCCAAGAATCAGAATCCCAACCCCGGCGGCTTTGACGCAGGCAGCTACCGCGAGGCGGCACCGAAGACCGAAACGGCCCGCCTGACCTCGGCACAGCAGAAGCTGGCCGGGCTGGAAGCGGCCCTTCCGGCGGCACTGCGCACCCAGGGCGCAGCCCTTGCGCTGAGCGTGGTGGTCATGCTGGCGGCATTCTTCGGCTTTGGCGGGGTCAAGCTCAAGGCCAAGGCCAACGAAGCCGCCAAGTGGTACACCGTCGGTGTTTCAGCCGACGGCGGCTACACCCTGAGCGAAGAGCTGACCACCCGCGCCAACACGGCGGCGAACATCCTCACCACCGGCAGCAACACGCTGGGGGCCGACAACGCCGAGGTGCTGGCCGCGCAGGACGCGCTGAGTGATTTCAACGCCTGCCTGGAAGCCGTGCAGAACGGCGGCAAAAAACAGTCCCTGACGGCGCTGCCCTATTATCAGGGCAGCACTATGCAGGCACTCTATCAGGCCGATGCGGCGCTGGGCGCGGCCATCGACCAGCTCTACGCAAAATTGCAGGAGCAGGCCGCCGACCCCATGAAGATGGGCGCGGTGCAGGGCCAGTACGGCCAGTTCAACAGCGCGGCCACCATCATCGGCAACCTGACCTATAACGAAAAGGTCTACGCGTATCAGAAGGACACCGGCGGCTTCCCGGCCAGTGTGCTGAAAAGCCTGTTCGGCGTCAAGGAGGTGGAACCTTTCGCATGAAAACGATGAAACGATTTGCTTCCCGGCTGTGCGCTGTGCTGCTGGTCCTGACGGTCGGCGTCACGGCGCTGGTGCCTGCTGCCTTTGCGGCCAAGGCCCAGCTGCCCAGCCTGCCCAGCGACCAGTGCGTCGTGGACGATGCCAATGTCCTGAGCGACAGCACCACAACGACGATCGAGAACCTCAACGCCCAGCTGACCGAACAGTGCAGCGGGGCACAGATCGGTGTACTGACCGTGGAGTACACGGGCAGCGTCTCCACCGAGGACTACGCCGTGCAGGCCGCCAACGCCTGGGGGCTGGGCAGCTCCAGCAACAACAACGGTGTGCTCATCCTTCTGGTGATGCAGTCCCAACAGTATGCGGACGGTGACTATTATCTGGCGACAGGCGACGGCTTCCGCAACACCACACTGGAAAAGCAGGCCAGCGCCATTGCGCAGACCATGGAGGACAGCTTTGCGGCGGGCGACTATGACGCCGCCGTGACCACCTGTGCCCAGAATGTGGCCAGCACCATTGCCGACATCTACGGCGTGACCCTGAGTGGCACGACCGGCAGTACCGGCACGGTGGGCAATGGCAATACGGGCAGTTACAAGGATCCCTATTACGATGCCCCGGCGGCATCCTATCGATCGCCCTTCGTGACGCTTCTGTCCGTTCTGGTCATCCTGTTTGCCCTGAAGGTGATCTTCAGCGGCATCCGGCATGGCATGGGCGGTGGCGGTTTCGGCCCCTTCTTCGGCTTTGGTCTGGGCTACGGTCTGGGCAGCCGGCGCCGCCGCAGACCGCCGTATGACGACTGGGGCCCCGGC
>OODA01000445.1_pt1 | contig 25411 bp, 20 predicted proteins | sample 1671341 | NCBI WGS metagenome assembly OODA01 (sample SAMN06348147, study PRJEB24527) | human gut metagenome | biome: human gut; feature: ankylosing spondylitis patient; material: feces | host: Homo sapiens | place: China | collected 2015-10 | reverse complement strand
ACGGCTAATCAGTAAAAAGGCAGAGCATTTGCTCTGCCTTTTGTTTTTAGAGGCACGGGGCAGGGAAGCAAAGCAGTAACTAACATTGCCTTTATATTGTGATTGACTTTTTAATGTAAATATGGTATCTTAACGATATACAAAACATATTTTTATATCTTGTTTAATTGTGAATTTGTTGTTGCCGCAGTAATCTTTGTTTTAAAGTTATAATTTCTGCGGCTGTTTACAATTTAATAAGAATAAATTTTTTTCAGGAGGGTGTTATACCATGCCGTATTATTATGTTTCCCTGGCGGCGGGGCTCATTGTTTCAACTATATTTTTGTTTTTCAGAGCAAAGGGTGCAAATATTCAAAATTTGTTTTTTAAAACAGCATCCAGCCTTTGTTATTTGCTCACAATGGTTTTTGCGTTTATTCAAAATCCGGAATACCCTGTTTACGGCGCATTTTTAATGATGGGCGGTGCTTTGGGCCTTTGCGGCGATATTGCGCTTGATTTAAAATGCATCTATCATCAAGATGCAAATGAATATCTCAGAGCAGGCTTTTTGTTTTTCCTGATTGGCCACATTTTCTATAATGCTGCAATCATTTTCCATGTTAAGTTTAAATGGTGGTGGGTGCTTATCTGCCTTCTTATTGCAATTGCTGTTGCGTGCGCAACTGTTTTCTCTGCAAATATTATGAAGGTGCATTACGGAAAATACAGAAAAGTTGTTTTTGCATACACTGTGTTCCTTTCATTAACTGCAATCACTTCAATTTTGGCTTCGTTTGTAACTCATGAAAGATCAATGATTATAATGGCTGTCGGTGCAGTTTCGTTTGTTCTTTCCGATGCTGTTCTCAATTTCACTTATTTCGGCAGAAATTGGGATAAACCTATCCATCTTTTTGTTAATCATCTTCTTTATTATGCGGCTCAATATCTTATTGCTGCATCAATAATCTTTATCAAATAATTTAATTTTGCTGAAAATTATCGGGCGGTTGTTTTAATTTAAAATAAAACAGTTGCCCGATTTTATTTTTTTGATTATTTTTTTAATTAAGTATTGACTTAATTGCTCATCGGTGGTATTATATCAAAGCAACGATTTGGGCCATTAGCTCAGTTGGTCAGAGCTCCCGGCTCATAACCGGTCGGTCCGGGGTTCGAGTCCCTGATGGCCCACCAAATCTAGGGGTATAGCTCAGTTGGTAGAGCAGCGGTCTCCAAAACCGCGTGCCGAGGGTTCAAGTCCTTCTGCCCCTGCCAAAATAAAAAGACACCTGCGGGTGTCTTTTTGTTTTGTTGTGAAAGCAGAAGGACTTGAACCACGAAATTCAAAAGTGCTTGCACTTTTGACAGTAAACAGTCCGGTGGACTGTTTACGCATTGAGTTGATTATAAAGCCCCTGCCAAAGAAAGCACCGAATTTTCGGTGCTTTTTTCCTTTATTTACGGCTATTTACGGCAATTTTACTTGCTTTTCCCATATAGATAAAACTACGGCGCACGGTCTTTTCCGCACGCCGATTTTTCATTTTCACATCGTTTTTTGTTCACTTTGTGCCACTCAATCCACCAAAACCGTTTGGTACATCATCAAAAAAGCATCAATCACAATTCAAATCCGTTTGTAACGCCCAACAGCATATCCGTGTTTCGTTTGACATAATACATTTCGGTTATTTCCGAAGTTGTGTGTCCGAGTAAGTCTGCCACTTGCCTCGGTGTTAATGCTTTTACCGTTCCGTCCTCAGCTCGCACACCAGTTACGAGCTTTGTTGCGAAGGTGTGGCGCAAACTGTGTAAGCCTTTTTTCTCGATTCCTGCCGCATCGAGTATGGAATAAAACCGTTTTCTTAAATTCAACGGTCTTGTAAAGTTTCCGTCTGCATCGGGTATCAACGGTGCATCCTCACCGAAATATCGCTCGTTGCGTAACTCAATAATCGCTTGTATTGCTGTTTCGTTTAATGGTACGATACGCTTGCTTGAAGCGGTTTTCAGCTTGCCCACTACAATTTCTCGTCCGCTTTTTCGCTCTGTTCCGTCACGCTTTTGCGCTTCTTTAACACCTCTTTGAATGTGCATCACTTTCTTTTCAAGGTCTATGTCGCTGTTGATTAAACCTAAGACTTCCGCTGTTCTCAATCCTGTGTTGAGCATAAGAATATATGCTGACGCTTGATTATGTTTCGGCTTGCCTGAAGGGTACTTCTTGTATGCTTCTGCTTTGAATTTTTCAATTTCCTCATCGGTGAAAACGGTTATTGTTTCGCATACGGGAAGCACTTCTTTGTTTTGCTTTGCAAGATAATTTGACTTTTTTATTGTCGGCACAGCGTTCATCGGATTCTTTTTTATGAACTCTTCACGCATAAGATAATCGAAGTATTCGTTGAGCAGATTGTATGTTTGCTTGACGGTTGAGAATGAATATCCCTTTTCGGTCAGCGTGCTAATCAGCCTCTTAATGTCTGCACCTGTTATGTTAGAAACAATGAGCTTGCCATGTAAGATAAAATAGCAGACCAAATAGAGTTGAAAGAATTTGTAGACCCGTTTATGGGTAGCGTGAACAAGTAGGCAAAAAATAACCACTTTAGTGGTAGCCTGAAAAAGCAATGAGGTCGGCAAACTTTTCAGTGCCCCTTTAGGTGTTGTGTCCTTAAAAAGCCCTTCTGGGGCTTACTCAAGCCTCCGGCTTAGCCGGACGTCTTGACTTATATTTTTATATGTCTTTTTAATCTCATCTCACCTTAAAATATAGCGCTTAAACGCTATACTTTATTAAATTTCATCCGAAATACTTGACAAAATGAGTCTTTATCTCTAATCTGTGAGCTTATCCAATAATGGATAATAATTTGCAAAAGGAGATGAAATAATGTATATTAAAAAAGTAACAGGCTATGTAGTACCATATATTACAAAAGGTTTATTTGATAGATTTGAACCTGTAACTCAGGAAAGCAAAAATTGGAAACAATGGGTAACACATATAGGACCTTTTACATGCCCTATTGTTTTTTTCAAAATGGGGTTATTCTGCCTATTGATGAAGATACAGGCATTCCTGTACACCCGAATTGTCATTGTGAAATAATAACTAAAATTTCAGTAACAACAGGTACGGCAACGATTGACGGAGAGAATGGCGCTGACTATTATTTGAAATATTCAGGTCAGCTTCCTGATTATTATATTACACTTAGTGATGATAAAAAAACTTGGCTGGAAAGCTTTTCTCGGCAATTTGGATAAAGTAGCACCGGGAAAGCAATTGACAAAAGGTACCTACTGAAATTATGACGGTCATTTGCCAAATAAATATGGTCGTGTATGGTATGAAGCAGATATTAATTATTCCGGTGGTTTCAGAAATTCAATGCGAATCGTATATTCAAACGATGGATTGATTTTCGTTACATATGATCACTATCAAACATTTTATGAAATCGTTTAGGGGGATTTATATGAAGAATAGAATAATTATTAATTTTTCAGATTGTTTGTATCTTGATTCTATACATAATGAAATAAAAGAAAAATTAGATTTACCTGATTGGTATGGTAAAAATTTAGATGCTTTGTGGGACAGTTTGACAGGTATTATTGAAACACCAGTTGAAATAGAAATTATCTTTAAACCTGAAACCAAAGCGGCACATAAAATGAAGCCGTATGTTAATCAAATTATCAGTGTGTTCAAAGATGCTGAAAGGGAGTATGGCGAAATTGAGCTATTAGCTGATATAGATTAGATAAGTGCTATCTGTTTTGCATAAATCAGCAGAAATAACAGCCTATGCTATTGGTGCTGAAATCGGAGATGTTAATCAAACCAATAATAGTGAATTTGGGTCAACATATGTTGTTGCATATATTGAAATAATGAATGATCACACTTTTGTACGAACTATATGCATAAATTTGATTGCAAAGACTAATTATATAGCCGTTAGTTTCAATAGTGAATAAAAATATAAACAAAATGTAAAAATATTTAAAAAAGTATTGAAATTGTGAAAAAATATGTTATTGTATAAAAGTAAATGTTGCATGCATTTACATCTTCTCATGGCGGCGGCTGTAATGGCTGCCGCTTTTTTGTTTGTTTTTAGATGAATGGATGGGCGTGCAATAAAAGCCTTATATTCAAAAGTCGATTAGTATGAGGATTTCGTTGGAGTGTACACTTTGTTTACATTTGATTTCACCATGGAAGAAAAAAACGCCTCTATAACACGGAGAAAAATTCAAGTTTTGTTGATGTGTTTTGAAAAAAATTTACAAATTATTTTATAAAAACAAAATCCTCACCATTTTTATAGATGAGGATTCATTACCCGTAATCAACTCATGAAATATTATAATGAGAAGTACGGCAAATGGATTAAACTGTATTCTAAAATTAAAGAATGATATTTGCTTTTTCTGCTTTTCTGTTAAAAAGAAACAGTCACCGTTGCGGTGACTGTTTTTTTAGATATGTTGAATTTTCTGATCCAAAACATTTTTTGGCCAGCATTTTCTCAGTGCCGCATAGGAAATTATAAAGTTGGCAAGCCAGCCTGCCGGAACCGCAAGCCAAACAAACGCAATACCGAAATGCGGTGCACAAATCAATGCTACTGATAAACGAATTGCAAGGTTAACCATATTTGCAATTAAAAACGGTCGCATATTTCCAAGTCCGCGAAGAACACCGTCTGTTGCCATTTTAATGCCCATAAATATGAAAAAGTAGCCAAGCCATTTCATATAATCACCGGACACTTGATACGCTAATTCCGTTCCGTCTTTTCCTAAGAAAAGTGAAGAAATTTGTGTGTGCATTGTTTCAATAACTATAAAGGCAAGAACGGCAAAGCATGCGTCCAACAGTAATGCGGCACGGTAACCTTTCTTAATGCGGCTGATTTTTCCGGCACCGAGATTTTGCGAAACAAATGGTGACACGGCATTTCCGATGGATACAAATATCAGTGAAAAAACATTTTCAACTCTCATCGTTGCCGCATATCCTGCGAGTGCTTGCGTGCCAAACGGATTTACAACCGCCTGCACAATCATCATACCGATTGATACGGTTGATTGTTGCAGAACAGAGGGAACGGCGATTTTAAGCATGGAGCAAAGTTCTCTTTTATCAAACTTATGAAACGGACTTGCATATTTTCGCATTCGATAAAGAAAAATCAAAAGCGAAAGTATTGCGGAATTGCCCTGCGCAATAAGAGTGGCAAGAGCTGCGCCGAACACGCCGAGTTTAAGGCCACCCACCATCCAAAGATCCATAATGATATTCAAAACAGATGAGAATATTAAAAGCCATAACGGGATTTTCGATTCACCGATGGAAGTGAACATGGTTGAAAGAATGTTGTACATAAATAAAAACGGAAAGCCCGCAAAATAGATACGTAAGTACAGCACAGCATCTTCCATTATATCCGCAGGTGTTTGCAATATACTCATCATCCAATTAGAACCGAAAAATCCAAAGATACCGAGAAATATGCTTAAAAGCAAAAAGCTGATTAACGAGGTTGATACGATTGTTTTCATCTTTCCGTAATTTTGAGCACCGAAATAACGGCTTACAAGCACACCTGCGCCCACGCCTGCACCAAGTGCAATGCAAATAAAAACATTAGTAAGTGCTGCACAGGCACCTACTGCTGCAAGCGCCGATGAGCCTACAAATTGACCGACGATGATTGAATCGGCCATATTGTAAATTTGTTGAAAAAAGCTGCCTAAAATCATTGGCATTGCAAAAACAGTTAACGCCTTTAGGGGCGGATCTGTTATCAAATATTCATCCTTTGCCATTTTTATATTCTCCTGAAAATTGTATTACAAACAAATATAATCAAAAAGCCGAACATGATACAGCTGTCTCAGTCTGCACCTGTTCGGCTTTTGTTGTTACTGAACAATCGCTCACCGAGCGAACATAAGAAGTATAGCATTGTAAAAAAAATATTGTCAATGCGTTTTGTTTCTGAGTTTGTGATAATTTTTAAATATAAAGAATTATAAATTTAACCGAAAGGATTATTGCTATTTGGCACTGCAACTTGCAGTATGTTACATTACATTCGTGTTCTCTATATCTTTTTATTATTAAGCGGCAAATATTGCCAAACAGAGCGAGTATTAAAGTCGGTTTTTAATATTACATGATAATCTTGACCGCCAAATGGCAAACAGATATAATGAAAACGAAAAACAATTTATTAAATATTACTAAGTCATATATGATTTATATAATTGTTATTTTTTTGTAATTGCATTAAAAGGCGGTGCAAAATGAATAGAAACAAATTTGAAAATTTTATATTTAAAAACTATGATTGCAGCTCTGATTTCCCGTGGGCACGCTATCCAAGCTATCGTGTTTTTCGCCATAAAAGCAATAAAAAGTAGTTTGCGGTTATTATGGATATTACAAAAAATAAAATCGGTTTGCCTTCTTCAGATATAATTTCAGCCGTTAATTTGAAGTGCGGTTCTGTTTTGGTTGGTTCTTTTTTAGGGAAAAGCGGTTTTTATCCCGCATATCATATGGCTAAAAACAATTGGATAACAGCAGCTTTAGACGGCAGCGCAGATGACGAAGATATTAAATTTCTTTTGGATATCAGTTTTGAAGCAACCAAAAAATAATGAAGTGAATGTTTTTTCAGCTTTTAAAGTAATAGTAAGCAGGTTTGCAGCAACGGCAAAATAAAGAAGCGCAAAACGCGTTTTTGTGCGTAGTGTACCAACCACAAAGCAGCTTGCTTTTTTTGGCTGTTATGTAGTATTTTATCTATACTATTTAAATATGATGAAATGAGTATTTTACTATGAAAAGCGATTCATTAAATAAAGAATTGTAAAGCCTGCAATGTTGCTTGTTACAATCGGTGTTGTTTACGGTGACATAGGCACATCGCCGATGTATGTGCTTAAATCAATTGTTGAAAACAACGGCGGAATTCATAATGTTAACAGCGATTTTATTATAGGCTCACTTTCATAATATGCACCATCAAGTCTATGCATTTGGAGGTGCATATTTTTTTATCCGAATTGTTGCAATCTCTTTTCACCGTGTTATAATGAAGACGAGGTGATAATTATGTTGAATAAAAACGATAATAAATTTGTATTAAACAACGGAGTGCTCATTCCCGATGTTGCATTCGGAACTTATAAGGCAGCGGCAGGGGACACAAGTGATGTTATTCTTAAAGCAATTGAAGCCGGATATCGTTGCTTTGATACAGCCTCATTTTATGGCACCGAGCAGTATCTTGCCGATGCTATTGAAAAAAGCGGTATTCCGCGTGAAAACTTTTTCATTACTTCAAAGCTTTGGAAAACAGAGCTTGGTTATGATAATGCTCTTTCGGCTTTTCAGGCATCACTCAAAAGGCTGCGTACGGATTATTTGGATGCTTACTTAATTCATTGGCCGTTGCCTGCGCCCGATTATGAGGATTGGAAGGTTATAGATTTTGACACTTGGCAGGCTCTTGAAAAGCTATACAGCGAGGGTGTTGTTAATGCAATCGGCATTAGCAATTTCTTACCTCATCACATTGAAAATATTCTTGAAAGCTGCGAGATTCAGCCTTCAATTAACCAAATAGAATTTCATCCGGGTTATTCTCAGCTTGCAACTGTTGAATATTGCCAAAAGCATGATATTTTGGTTCAGGCTTGGAGTCCGCTTGGCAGAACGAGAGTGCTTGACGATCCTCTTATTTGCGAACTTGCAGAAAAATATAAAAAACAACCGGCTCAAATTTGCCTTCGTTATGCATGTCAAATGGAAGTTATGCCGCTTCCGAAATCTTCAGAAGAGTCACGCATGAAAGAAAATATGGATGTGTTCGGATTTGAAATTTCTCAAGAGGATATGTTTAGATTGCAAACTATGCCGCCTGCAGGATGGTCCGGTCTGCATCCGGACAGATGATTTGATTCTGTTTAATGTTTTGTTTGGTATAAATATATAGTATAATTATTTCATTAAAATAATAAAATTTGTTGAAAATCGAATGTTGTTAATGTAAAATTAAAATATAACATTCGGAGGGGCTTATGGGTAAAAATTTATTAAACGGCAATGAAGCTTTGGGGATAGAACTGGGTTCAACAAGAATTAAAGCTGTTTTGGTTGACGAGAATTGCACACCGCTTGCTTCCGGTGGATGTAATTGGGAAAATGAATATAAAAACGGGTTTTGGACATATAATCTTGATGATGTATGGTCGGGAATTCGCTGTGCCTATTCAGAGCTTAATAAGCAGGTGAAAGAAAAGTTTGGCTGTGGCATAAAAAATTTGTCTGCAATCGGATTTTCCGCAATGATGCATGGCTATTTACCTTTTGATAAAAATGGCACGCAGCTTGCCGATTTCAGAACATGGCGTAATACAACCACGGCACAGGCTGCTCACAAACTTACCAAGCTTTTTAATTATAATATTCCGCAAAGATGGAGCATAGCCCATCTTTATCAGGCTGTGTTAAACGGCGAAAGCCATGTTGGCGACATTGATTATATAACAACTCTTGCCGGATATGTTCATTGGCAGCTTACGGGTGAAAAGGTTATCGGTGTAGGAGATGCATCGGGTATGTTTCCCGTAAACAGCGCAACATGTAATTATTATGATGAAATGATTTCTGCTTTCTCTGAAATTGCAGAGGTAAAAAAACAGCCTTGGAGCATCAAGGATATTTTGCCTAAAATTCTTGTTGCCGGCGATAATGCAGGCTTTTTAACTGAAAAAGGCGCACGGATGATTGATCCTTCGGGTGATTTGCAGGCAGGAATACCTCTTTGCCCTCCGGAGGGAGATGCCGGCACCGGAATGGTGGCTACAGACAGCGTGAGGCCGAAAACAGGCAATGTTTCTGCAGGTACCTCTATATTTTCAATGGTTGTGTTAGAAAAGCCACTTACGGCCGTTCACGAAGAAATTGATATTGTAACAACTCCATGCGGTGATGATGTTGCAATGGTTCATTGCAACAACTGCTGCACAGATCTTGATTATTGGGTTTCACTTTTTTATGAATTTGCTTTGGCTTCAGGTGCAAACATAACAAAACCGCAGGTTTATGATTTGCTTTATAATGCCGCACTTGGTGCCGATCCGGATTGCGGAGGTCTTATAAACTACAATTTGTTTTCGGGTGAGCCCGTTTCCGGCCTTGTAGACGGCAGACCAATGTTTGTTCGTAAGAGAGACAGTGTTTTCAATCTTCCGAATTTTTTTAGAGCACAAATTTACTCTGCGCTTGCAACTTTGAAAATCGGTATGGATGTGTTGGCCGGTGAAAATGCCGGCATTGATATGCTTATGGGGCACGGCGGTCTTTTTAAAACAAAACAAGTGGGGCAGCAACTTCTTGCCGGCGCATTAAACACACCGATTGCTGTAAATGAGTCAGCAGGTGAGGGCGGTGCTTGGGGCATTGCGGTGCTTGCACAATATTCTTGCTCGGATAAGAACTTGTTGCTTGTCGATTATCTTGATGATGTTGTTTTTGCAAATACGGAAAAAACGATTATAAATCCCTGCCTTGCCGATTCGACCGGCTTTGAGGATTTTATGGTTAATTATAAAAACGGACTTGCGGCAGAAATTGCTGCAGCCGAAAATCTTTAATATAGGTGGTATACTTATGGCGTTAAATGATTATGAATTTTGGTTTGTTGTCGGAACTCAGTTTCTTTACGGTGAAGATATATTTGAAACTATTGATTCTCACGCTGCTGAAATGTGCAGTGAATGGAGCAAAAAAATGCCGTGTAAAATCGTGGCAAAGCCTTGTGTTAAAACCTCAAATGAAATATTAAATATTATGCAGGCGGCAAACGCCAGCGAAAAATGTGCCGGAGTAATAACTTGGATGCACACATTTTCGCCGTCAAAGGCTTGGATTGCCGGTTTTAATTCGCTTCAAAAGCCTTATCTTCATGTAAACACACAATATAATCGTGATATTCCGTGGCAAGATATAGATATGGATTTTATGAATCTTAATCAATCCGCTCACGGAGACAGAGAACACGGCTATATCGCTTCAAGAATGAGGCTTAAAAGAAAGGTTATAGCCGGCTATTGGAAAGATGATACTTTTCAATCTAAAATGGAAACATGGATCAGAGCGGCCATAGGTGCTGCCGAATCAAAGCGAGTTCATGTGCTTCGCATTTCTGATAATATGAGAAATGTTGCTGTTACGGACGGTGATAAAATTGAAGCACAAATTAAGCTTGGTTGGCAGGTTGATTATTACGGCGTTGGTGATGTAATAAAGTATGTTAATGCTGTTTCTGATGCTGAAATTGATGCTCAAATGGCCGAATATGAAAAAAACTATATAATGGATACCGATAATATAGATTCTGTCAGATATCAGGCAAGGGAAGAGGTTGCTCTTAAAAAATTTCTTGATGAGCACGGCTTTAATGCTTTTCATACAAATTTTGAGGATTTGCAGCAGCTTCGGCAGTTACCTGGACTTGCCGCTCAGGATTTAATGCGCCAAGGCTACGGATTTGGTGCCGAGGGTGATTGGAAGGTTGCGGCAATGCTTCGTGTTATGACTTCCATGGCAGAGGGCTTAAACGGCGGCACTGTGTTTATGGAAGATTATACTTATCATTTTGAACCCGGCAATGAAATGCTGCTTGGGTCACATATGCTTGAAGTAAGCCCGCAATGTGCGGCAGAAACTCCGAAAATTCAGGTTCATCCTCTTGGTATAGGTGATAGAGAGGATCCTGCAAGACTTGTATTTAAGGCACAAACGGGTAACGCAATTGTTGTTACTCTTGTTGATATGGGAGACAGGCTTCGTTTAATATGCAATGATGTTGAATGCAAGGAACAACTTCACGATATGCCTAATCTGCCTGTTGCCGGTGTGTTATGGAAGCCTTTGCCTAATCTTCAAACTTCGGCAGAAGCTTGGATTTATGCAGGAGGTGCGCATCACAGCGTACTTTCATATAGCCTTACGGCAGATAATATGCGTGATTTTGCAGAAATTATGGGAATTGAATTTATCCATATCGGTGCTAAAACAAATATCGAGGAGTTCAGAAAAGAGCTGTTCTACAATGATGTGGCTTATAAGCTGCATATGAATTGAGGATTTTATAATGCTTGAGGAATTAAAAGAAAAAGTTTACAGAGCAAATATGCAGTTAAAAGAATACGGCCTTGTTGTTTTAACTTGGGGTAATGCTTCTGCGGTAGACAGGGAAAAGGGGTTATTTGTTATCAAGCCTTCCGGAGTGCCATATGATGAAATGTCTCCCGATGATATGGTTGTTATGAGCCTTAATGGTGAAAAAATCGAAGGCAGGCTGAATCCGTCTTCCGATACAGCAACACATATGCAGCTTTATAACAGTTTTCCTGAAATCGGCGGAATAGTTCACACTCATTCAAGCATGGCTTGTGCATGGGCACAGGCAGGGCGTGATGTTCCGGCTTACGGAACAACTCATGCTGATTTTGCTAACGGAGCAGTTCCGTGCGCCAGAGCGCTGACGGAAAAAGAAGTAAATGGGGAATATGAATTGAATACCGGTAAGGTTATTGCCGAGGAATTTATGCTGCGCAATATTTCACCAGTTGAATGCCCCGCTGTTTTGGTTCATAGGCACGGCCCGTTTACATGGGGAAAAGATCCTTTTAAGGCAGTTGAAAATGCCTTGATTTTGGAGGAAATTTGTAAAATGGCAGTGAATACGGAGCAAATTGCGGCACTCGGAAATTCCTCAGATATAGGTATTGAAGATTATTTGCTTCAGAAGCATTATTTAAGAAAACACGGCAAAAATGCCTATTACGGTCAAACAAAGGAGATGTAAATGAATAAAAAACCATTCATAATTTGTATGGCAATTATGGCTTGTTTGGCTGTTGTAACCGGCGCATACAGTGCTTTCGGAAATCAATTTGTTAATATTAAAGGAGAAAAGGTTTCGTATAAAACGGTTTCTGCGGCAGCAGCTTCGGCAAAATCAAAAACGCCCTCGGCGTCAAGTGCCGAGTGTTCTGTTAAGCAAACCACAACCAAGCCTGCAACGGAAAGAGCTCCGCAAGGTAATAATAACAGCAACAGCACTTCATCGAGTATGCCTTATCTTATCAAGGTTAATAAAACACAAAACCTGGTTATAATTTATGAACAGGATGAAAGCGGAGAATATACAGTACCCGTTAAAGCAATGACTTGTTCAGTCGGCAAGGAAGGGAATACCCCATCGGGCACATTTAAAACAAGCGATAAATATACTTGGCGCTTGCTTGAGGGTAATGTTTACGGGCAGTATGCAACAAGAATAACCGGGCATTTTCTTTTTCATTCTGTTCCATATTTTGAGAAAAGTAAGGATACTCTTGAGTATGATGAGTATAACAAGCTGGGCTCTGCCGCTTCTGCCGGTTGTATAAGACTTTCCGTTGAGGATTCAAAGTGGATCTATGATAATTGCCCAACAAAAACAACCGTTATAATGTATGAAAGCGATAAAAAAGAGCCGCTTGAAAAGCCTGCACCGATTAAGATTGATACTTCTGACACGGTGAAACGCAATTGGGATCCTACAGATCCGGATAAAAATAACCCGTGGAATAACTGATTTTGTTAACATCGGCATAAAAGCCCAAACACATAATCTTTGTGTTTGGGCTGCTTTATTTACAAGTAAAAATGAACATAAAAAAGGGAAACGCAATTGCGTTTCCCTTATAATTTTTTCGAAATAATTAAGATTATCTCTTAATATCGTCCCAAGCTACACCGTCAATATGGAAGAGCTCATCAAAATCATATTTGTTGTTTTCATCCTTATTATGGTTGGGGTACCAAACCTGTGCAAAGAACGGATTTGTTTTTGCGATTGAATCATAGTCCCAAGCTTTTTGAGGAATAAAGCATTCGGGGCACCAATGACCGCCAAGAAGGATAAGTGCGGGACTTGCTTCAAATTCAGCACCGCAGTGGCCGCATTTCCATTTAAGCTTTGTTGCCATATCGCCCTTAGTCATTGTTTCGCTGAGGCATTCACCGCCGCGGAACTTAGCAGCCTGCTTCATATCTTCAATGTCAAGCTCTGATTCGGGCTTTGTTTCATCATAGCCGTGGTCAAGCTTAAATTGCTCGGAAGCTGCATTATCTTTATCAAACTTGATAATTTCAAAATCTTCCCATTTTGTAGGAATCTTTTCCCATTCAGCTTTTGAACCAAAATATGATGTCATACGATTATGATCGTTTGTCTTAACCCAGTCAAGAGTACCGAATCCCGGTGTGGAAGCGATTTTCTTCATGAAAGGCTTAGCACAAGCGGCAACAAGGCCCTTCGGAAGATATCTCGGTATTTTGAAGTAAAATTCAACCTGATCTGCAAGGCGGTTGAAATAATCCTTAATCGGAAGATTTTCACGGAAGTGAAGGAAGTTTTCAAGCTTGTCGCCGTCTGCATAGAACTGGCCGTGGAAGTTCTTTGTGATAAACCAGTTGGGATCAAAGAGCTTTTCGGGGCCTGCAAGGCCAAGTGTGCCAAGAAGAAGGCACTCAAATTCATAGTTGGAAATTCTGTAATCTTTACCTGATCCGATATTGAAGAAGTGGTTCCAGAAGTCTGAGCCAAGGTTGCCGGCTGCATCCTCTGTAACAAGGTTGCACATAAGTCTGCCGGAATCTTCAACTGTGCACCATTCAAGAACACCGTTGATCGGAACATGGAACATAATGGGATCCATATTCTTAAGAATGTTTGGATAAAGAATACCGCTCTGGCGCATTACAACCCAATTCTTGATGCCGCTTTCAACGAAAGTGCGTTCTGCAACAGTCTTAGAAACAGCATAGTGGTCATAAATTGAAATCTTAATCGGGTCTCCGCAACGGCCCCAATGAATAGGATAATTACGGTCGCCTGTTTCTGCAACTGTGCCTATGTAGCAAACCTTAATATCGTCTTTATTTGGCTGAGCAAGAACTGCTTTGCAGATGTTTTGAGCTGCACCGATGTTTGTTTTCTGAGTTCTGTAGGGCTTCCAGTCTGCTGTGGGAGAAACCATACCGCCGACATGAAGAACATAGTCGGATCCTGTTACACCCTCAAGGATTGCATCATAGTCAAGAAGATCTCCCCAAATAACCTTTACATTCGGCTTAGCAACAAGGTGCTTTAACAGCTCCTCATTCTTTGCACTTTTTCTGGCAAGCATTTTAATATTGATTTCGTTGGACTTTTTGAGCATTTCCTGAACGGCAGCCCAGCCCATATTACCGGTGCCGCCGGTAATAAATACTGTTTTCTTTGCCATTATTTTTCCTCCTTAAAGAAATGTGTAAAAATTTACAAGTCACATTATAAACTATTTCTAAACAAAAAACAACCTAATAATAAAAAAATTATAAATTTGTGCCGATGTGTAAGGCTTTTTTATTAAATCTTAAATAAATTACCGTTATGCCGATATTATGTGTTGACAATTTGTGTGCCTTTGAGTTATTATATATGCAAGTTAATATTAACCTTATCAAGAGTGGTTTAGGGACGGGCCCTTTGATGCCACAGCAACCTGCGTTTGCAAGGTGCTAATTCCTGCGGATTTTCCGAGCGATGAGTTTTTCGCACACTCTGCTCGGAGTGTGTTTTTTTATTGCTTTTTCACGGTAACCCGGTCTAAGTGTTAGTGTTAATATTAGTTCTCTTTAGCAGAGGTTCGTATTAAAGGAGGATATATATGTCTAAATCATTATTTACAAGCGAATCGGTAACAAAAGGCCATCCGGATAAAATATGCGATCAAATTTCGGATGCAATTCTTGATGCAATGCTTGCACAGGATCCCCAAAGTCGTGTTGCCTGCGAAACAACCTGCACAACAGGCCAGGTTCATATTATGGGTGAAATCTCATCAAATGCCCAAGTTGATATTCCCGCAATCGTAAGAAAAACAATTTGTGATATCGGTTATGACGGCGGTGAAAAAGGATTTGACGGTGAGAACTGTGCTATCCTCGTTTCTCTTGATAAGCAAAGCCCGGATATTGCCCTCGGTGTTGACAAATCATTTGAAATGAAAAATGATGAAAATGATAAATATAATGAAAACGGTGCCGGCGATCAGGGCATGATGTTCGGTTATGCCTGCAATGAAACAAAGGAGCTTATGCCTCTTCCTATAAGCCTTGCTCACAAACTGGCACTTAAGCTTACCGAAGTGCGCGAAAACGGCACTCTTCCTTATCTGTATCCGGACGGTAAAACGCAAGTAACGGTTGAGTATGATAACGGTAAGCCGTGCAAGGTTACCGCTGTTGTTGTTTCAAGCCAACACAGTGCTTCGGTATCTCTTGATACCCTCAAAAAAGATATAATTGAAAAGGTTATAAAAACAACTATTCCAGCTGAATATATGGATGAAAATACTGTTTTTTATGTTAATCCCACCGGCAGATTTGTTGTTGGCGGCCCGCAGGGAGACAGTGGCTTGACCGGTAGAAAAATCATCGTTGATACATATGGTGGCTATGCTCGCCACGGCGGCGGTGCTTTCAGCGGTAAAGACCCCACTAAAGTAGACAGAAGTGCTGCTTATGCATCAAGGTGGGTTGCAAAAAATATCGTTGCTTCAGGCCTTGCGGATAAATGTGAGGTTGAGCTTGCATATGCCATCGGCGTTGCAAAGCCTGTTTCGGTTATGGTTGATACTTTCGGCACTGGTAAAAAATCCGATGAAGAAATCGGAGAGATCGTTAATAAAGTGTTTGATCTCAGACCGGCGGCTATCATCGATAAGCTTGATTTAAGAAAGCCTATTTATGAGAAACTTGCTGCTTACGGTCATATGGGTCGTGAAGATTTGGGCGTATCTTGGGAAAAACTTGATATGGTTGATGAAATCAAAAAATACATGTAATAACCAATTTAAAGGCAGCGCCTAATGGGCGTTGCCTTTTGTGCTCTTTTTGGCAAAAAGAGAGTTTTGTAAAACTAAATTTCAAAGTAAACAAAAAAATATCCAAATAGTTGATTTGAATTTAACAATTTGTATATTTACTATTTTTCTGTAATATCGTATTATAATTATGCCGATTGGCGGCATAGGTTTGTGCCGCTTAATATTAACGGAGGTGTGCAGATGATTAACAGAAGAGACGGCGCAGCAGATTATTTGAATCCCTATTCAAGTATGCGTTTAAGTCGTTCCGGGCGTAAAAATATTAAAGACCAATTCGGTCAATATACACGCACACACAGTGCTTCAGAATTTGAAAAGCTCATAACTCAAAAATATTTTTTACTTTGTGATGAATTGCATAAGCGTTGTGCCAGAGGGTTTAGGATAATTTTTTGGTTAAAAATTATTGCTTTTGTTGTTTTTATTGCTTTTTCAATTATTGCTATTATTTGCGGCACTAAATTCGGCAGCAAAATGCTTTGGCTTTCATTTTGGATTGTTTTAATTTTTTTGGATGTTGGATTCTTCCTTGTGGCAGATTATTGTAAATCACTTGTTGTTGAAAAAGTGCTTCCTTATCTTGATAATGTTGAGCAAATAGATTTTGGTATAAGTGAGGATGATGAAGAGGAAGCAAAAAACGAAGAAAACTCGGAGGATGAAGACGATGAAGATGATATTTAAAATATTCAAAAGAGATATTAAAAAAATCTTCAGAAATTCGATGGCAATTATTTTAGCAATTGGCCTTGCGGTTTTGCCGTCGCTTTATGCATGGTTTAATATTTATGCAAACTGGGATCCTTACGGCAGCACAGGTAATATGCAGGTTGCCGTTATAAACAATGATGAAGGTGCGGTAATTAAAACATTCACTGTTAATGTTGGCAGTCAAATTGAAACCAACCTTAAAGCTAATGATCTTATTGATTGGCAGTTTGTTTCAAAAGAAGAGGGCATAAACGGTGTTAAAGCGGGTAAATATTATGCTGCAATAGAAATACCGTCCGGCTTCAGTAATTCGCTAACAAGTATTATGAGCAGTGAATTCAAGCAACCGCAAATTGTTTATTATGCAAATGAAAAGAAGAATGCAATTGCAACTAAAATAACCGATAAAGTTGTGCAGACTGTTCAAACCGAGGTTAATGAATCATTTATTACAACCATTGTTAATTTGATGAATCAGGTTTTCGGTTTTGTTCTTGATGAAAATGATATTTCAGGCGGCGCAATTTTCAATAAAATAAGTAACGAAATAAATGAAACAAAAGCTTCGGTTGCCGATTTAAATAATTCAATTGGAACATTTTCCGATATATCGGAATTATTGAAGCAACTCGGCAGCTCAATGAGCAGCGAAAAGGTTTCAAATCTTTTAAACAGCACAAATGATGTTATAAACGACACTTCCGATGTTGTTAAAATAACTCAAACCTCTGTTTCGGGTGTTGTTGATAATATAGGCACTCTTTTATCAGGGGTTACATCAAGTCTTGATAATGCTGCGGAAATAGTCGAAAATTTCTCGCCTGATCAAAATTCGATTGAAGTTTTGAAAACAGCGGCTCAAACCTGCACTAATATGGCAACTGTTTTGGATACCGTTTGCATAATGCTTAATCAGTTAAACCAAAGCCTGCCAAATCCTATTACTGCAATTGATGATTTGGTTAAAACTCTTACGGAAAACGCAGTTGTTTTAAGAGACCTCGGCGTTAAGCTTAACGCAGCAGCTGACGGTGCATATGAAGGCACACTTTCGGATATTGCAGCTTCAATCAGAGAAGTGTCTGCTTCTCTTAAAGCTTCAATGAATGATTATAATAATACGGTTAAGCCGCAAGCCGAAAAAATGGTTTCAAACCTTCTCAGTACACTTGACAGTGCTTCAAAGATGATTGGTCTGCTTGACGATGATGTGCCGACTGTTGATACTTTAATAAAAACTCTCAACGCTTCGCTTGATTCCGGCGTCGGATTGTTTGGCTCGCTTCAATCAATGCTTAAAAACTTTGAAAATGAGCTTGATAATCTCAGTGAAAAAATAGACACACTCAGCAACAGCGAGGAATTTAACACGTTTCTTAATGTTATGAGCGAAAATGCAGATAAGCTCGGTGAATTCATTGCCTGTCCCGTACAGGTTGAAACAGATAAAATATACGGTATTGATAACTACGGTTCCGCAATGGCTCCGTTTTACAGCACACTTGCTATTTGGGTAGGCGCTGTTATTCTGATAGCTATCATAAATACCAATGTTAAGCATAAAAAGGAACTCGGCGCTCCCGTAAAGCCGTATCAGGAATATTTCGGAAGGGGATTGCTGTTTATTGCGTTTGCAATAGTTCAGGCGTTAATTGTTTGCCTCGGTGATTTGTACTTCCTCGGCATTCAATGTTATCATCCGGTTAAATTCCTGTTTGCGGGCTGCTTTGCGGCAGTTGTTTATGCAATGCTTATCTATTCGCTTGCATACACCTTTGGTGATATAGGCAAGGCGGCGGTTGTTGTGTTGCTTGTTATTCAAATCGGCGGCTCCGGCGGAACATTCCCCATAGATGTTACTCCTAAGTTTTTCCAAGCAATCAATCCGTATTTACCATATACCTTTGTTATCAACGCAATGCGCGAATGTGTTTGTGGCACTTACGGCGGTGATTATTGGCTTGATTTACTCAAACTCAGTGCGTATATTTTGATTGCCTTGCTTATTGGGCTTGTTCTTAAAATTCCTTTCAGAAAGCCTATTAGATTCTTTAACAAAAAGATTGAAGAAACAGATGTGTTTTAAAAAAAGAACTCCTTTGAGTGATCTCAAAGGAGTTCTTCTGTTTGTGTGCGGTATCTTTTTATTAAAGCTTTTTATCTTTCTCAACGGCTTTGTTAACTGCGTTGTGAACTGCTGTCTCAAAGCCGTCTGCCTGAAGCGAAATAACGCCTTCAATTGTTGTTCCGCCCGGTGAACAAACCTTGTCGATAAGCTCAAACGGGTGTTCATTGCTTTCAAGAACTGTTTTGGCACTGCCCAAAACGCTTTGTGCGGCGAATTTGAGCGCAAGTTCTTTTTTCATTCCATGCTGCACTCCGGCTCTTGCAAGCGCATCTATAAACATATAGACAAATGCAGGCGAACAGCCGCCTATGACGCCGAATAGGGGGAATACAGATTCTTCGATTTCTGTTATTGTGCCAATAGAAGAAAACAGTGTTTCTATATTTTCTTTTTCTGAATCCGTAACAAGCTCATTTGTGCAATATGCGGTGCATGATTCCGAAACGACAGCATTTATGTTTGGCATAATTCTGACAATTTTTTCTTCACTGTTTAAATTATCTGCTATAAATTTTGTTGATTTTCCGGCGGCAATTGATATAAGAATTTTGTTTTTTCCGGAAACACTGCCTGCAATTTCATTTAAAACAGAAGCTAAAACATTTGGCTTAACAGCAAGAACAATATAATCACAATTGTCTACTGTTTCTGTTGCACTTTCACAGCTGTTTATGCCGTATTTTTCAATAAGAGCATCAACTTTTGAATGTGTTGGGTTATATGCATAAATGTCTTTTCCGTTTATTGTGCCTGATTTAACGGCACCGCCGATTATTGCTGTTGCCATATTGCCGCAGCCTATAAAGCCGAGTTTCATTTAAAAATCCTCCGATTACTGTTTTTTATTTTTCTTTAATTTGCTGTATTTTTCTTTTGTGGCATTACCGCCTCTTATGTGCCTTTGTGCTTTGTTTTTTTCCAAAACGGCCTTAACATCGTTATATAAAATTCTGTCTGCATCATAAAGTCGTTTTGTTACATCTATATGCACTGTTGATTTGCTGATTCCGAAAACCGCTGCCGCACGGCGCACCGTGGAGCCTGTGTCTCTTATGTATTCGCCGATTTCAACACATCTTTTATCAACATTACCAATCAAGTGAAGTCACCGTCCTTGGTAATATATATTTAAAATCGGCTTAATTTATACATTTAACGAAAAATAACAGGTTTTCATTTGTTTTCGCCAAACTTTTTATATTTTTCGGAATAAAATAACTCCGCAACTATTATTTTAACTCAATTTGTTTGGCAAGTAAAGTTATATTTTAATTGATTGCAAGGAAGTTTCCTTTATGATATAATGAATTTGTTGTAATGCAATTATTAAATTGTTTCTTTGGGGAGTAAAAAATGATTTATAAATTAAAAAAAGATAATTATAAGAATTTCAATGTATATAAGGATAATATTCTTGAGCCTCGCTCATATTTTATTCCTTTTAATGACGAAAAAGAGCTTCTTGAATGCGATATAAGAACAGAGCGTTATTCATCTTCAATGGTTGCTGTTCTTTCCGGCGAATGGCAGTTTAAATATTATGATAATTGCCAAAATATTCCTGATGAATTCGATTCTGAAAAAGAAGAAACAGATATTGTTACCGTTCCTTCATGCTGGCAATTTACAGGTTATGAGGAACCATATTATCTTAATTCAAGATATCCGTTTAAGTGCGAGCCTCCGAAGTTTCCGGAAGATTGCTCGGCGGGAGTTTACTTAAAAAAGTTTATTCTATCTGATGTTGTCGGTAATTATACTTTAACCTTCCTTGGTGTTGCTTCTTGCGTGGATGTTTTTGTAAACGGCAAATATGTAGGTTACAGCGAAGGAAGCCATAATACTGCCGAATTTGATATAACCGAAATGCTTTTTGAGGGTGAAAACGAAATTGTTGCAGTTGTGCATAAATGGTGCACGGGCACTTATCTTGAATGCCAGGATATGTTTAGAAATAACGGAATATTCAGAGACGTTTATATCACAAAAACAGGAATAAATTCAGTTTACGATATTGAAATCAAAACAAAACGTCGTGCAGACGGTGCTTATCTTCTTGATTTGATTCCTGTTTTTAAAATCGCTGATGAGGTTCTCTTTAAAGCTGTTATTAAGGACGGAGACAATGTTATTGCAGAGCGTTCTTTAAAAATATGCCCCGGCAAAGTTGATAAGCTCACTTTTGATGTGCTTGATGTTCAGGAATGGTCTGCGGAAATTCCAAAACTTTATGATCTCTATGTTTCTCTTTCAAGAAACGATAAAACGGAAGAGATAATTCGCAGGCGAATCGGATTTAAAGATGTTCGTATAGAAAAAAATGTTTTCTTTTTTAATAATCAAAAAATTAAGCTGCTCGGTGTAAATCATCACGACACAGATGCAGAAAAAGGCTATACTATGTCTGTTTCCGATATGGAAAGAGATGTGCGAATTTTTAAGGAATATAATGTTAACTGCGTACGCACATCACATTATCCTCCGGATCCGACCTTTCTTGATCTTTGTGATGAATACGGCGTTTATGTGGTTGACGAAGCAGATATTGAAAGTCACGGCTGTAACGAAATTATGAAGCCAAATTTGATTTCTGCGGATTCTTCTTGGAAAGAGCATTTTTCAGACAGGGTTATGCGTATGTTCAGAAGAGACAGAAATCATCCCGGTATCATAATGTGGTCTCTCGGCAATGAATCCGGCGGTTATAAATGCCAAGATTATTGCTATGACGAGCTTAAAAGATTAACCGATTTGCCTATTCATTATGAGGGCGTAACCCGCACAAAGCGTTGGTCATATGATGTTCATTCGGAAATGTATACTTGGCCGAATATTTGTAAAAAAATTGCAGCAGGAAAGGGTTTACCTTCAAAATATTATGAAAAGCCGTTTTATCTTTGCGAATATGCTCATGCTATGGGTGTCGGAGCCGGTGATCTTGAAACATATGTGAATTATTTTTATTCTGCCGATAATATGATGGGCGGTTGTATTTGGGAATTTGCAGATCATGCAGCATTTGACGGTATGGGCAAATATAAATATACATACGGCGGTGATCATGCAGAATGGAAGCATGACGGTAATTTCTGTGTAGACGGCCTTTTCTTCCCGGACAGAGAGCCGCACACCGGCGCATTGCAAATGAAAGCTTGCTATCGCCCCGTTCGCGCAAAGCACCTTGGCGGAAATGATTTTGAATTTTTCAATCATCTTTATTTCAAAACTGCTGAACTTATTGTTAGATATACTGTTTATAATGACGGTGTGGAAGCTTCATCAGGCCAATTTGATTTAATAATTGAGCCGCAAACATCACAAACAATTAAAGTTGATTATGTTCAAAAGGGACACACTTCAATTGTTTTCAGCTATAATGAACTTGAAGACGAGATTGCATCAGAGCAAATAATTATCAGCAGTGAATATAAATCGCAGCAATCGTCATGCGCTGAAAGGGCATATGTTGAATCAAGCGAAGGCAGGGCCGTTGTTTATTATAAAGGCGGCAGGCTCATATTTAACTGCAAAACGGGTGAGCTTGAAAGCTATAGATTTAACGGTAAAGAGCTTTTGAATCAAATAACGCTCGGTAATTCCAGAGGCTTTGTTCCGTCTGTTTACAGGGCACCGCTCGATAACGATATGTATTTGAAGATTATTTGGAATAAAGACGGTTTGCCGTATCTTTCAACCTCAAAGTGTAAATCATCTTATAAACAAAACGGCGATTGTGTTGATATAACAACGGTTTATAAACTTCGCACTGCAACTTTCAGCAATGCAGGGCACCTCAAGGTGTTACTTAGCGTTAACGGAAACGGCGAAATAGCCGTTTCTTACAAGTTTTCTTGTCTTACCGTTAAAATGCCTCCAAGGCTCGGTCTTGCATTTGAAATGCCAAAGGAATTTGAAAATGTTAAATATTTCGGTTATGATTCCGAAACGCTGAGCGATTTTCATGAGCATTCTGCCGTTAAGGTTAATGAAACCACTGTTTCCGATATGCGCTGTAAATACATAAAACCGCAGGAAAGTGAAATGAGATATTCAACATATTGGGCAGAAATAACGGATAATGAGGGCACGGGAATTAAAATTGAAAGTGATAATTCTTTTGTTTTCTCGGCTCATCATTACAATCCCGTTCAATGTGCTAAAGCAACCCATAATGAAGATTTGCTTGATTATGATACAACATTTATAGGAATAGACGGTTATATGCTCGGTGCGGGATCAAATGCTTGTGGCCCTATTCCGGCTAAAAACAGCAGAAAAGCATTTGCGGCAAGCTATAAAAACTCATTTAAAATTAAACCTATCGGAGAATAAATGTTTAAAATCGGTACTGATATTGTTAAAATTTCAAGAATTGAAAGCAGTATTAAAAAGCAGAGCTTCTTGAACTTTGTTTATACGGATAATGAAATTAAATATTGTAAAAGTTCACAAAGCTTTGCAGGCCTTTTTGCCGCAAAGGAAGCACTTGTGAAAGCGCTCGAATGCGGTATTGATAAACCGCTGAGCAATTATGAAATTTTACATAATGAGGCAGGTGCGCCTTATTTTTCAAAGCTTAAAAACAGCAGCGTTTCTATCAGTCATGACGGAGATTATGCAATGGCAACAGTTATTATTTGGGAGTGAATTTTATGAGAATTCTCAGCGCTGATGAGATCAAAAGGGCAGAAGCACTGTCGTTTGAAAAATATTTCACCGAAGCTGAGCTTATGAAAAAAGCCGGTGATTCTTGCGCTTCAAAAATCATAAAGCTTTTTGGTGATGCTCTTAAAGGAAAATGTGTTTCGGTGGTTTGCGGAAACGGAAAGAATGCAGGAGACGGATTTGTTATTGCATCTGATTTAAAGGATTTCGGTTGTGATGCTCAAATTGTTCTTGCGGATAAAGCTCCGCAGCTTGCCGAGCCGCTTATGTATTTTAATTGCGCTGTTGATAAGGGAGTGCCTTGTTTTTCTTTTGGCGAAGCTCCTTTAAGCAGTGATTTGATAGTTGATTGCATTTTCGGTATAGGATTTCACGGTGAAGCACAAGAACCGTTTTCTTCTGTTTTTGATGCCGTTAATTCCTCATCTGCAACTGTTGTTTCGATAGATACTCCAAGCGGCACAGATGCATCTTGCGGCACTGTTTACAGGGCAATAAAAGCGGATGTTACAATTGCAATTTCAACTTTGAAATATTGCCATGTGCTGCCGCCGGCTAATGAATATTGCGGAAAAACTTATGTTGTTGATATTGGTATTCCTGATGATTGCTTTGAACAAAATTCCGTGCAAACAATTACTGCTGATTTTGTTAAGAGCTGTTTTACCAAGAGAAATGTTAATTCAAATAAGGGGCAAAACGGGCATCAGCTAAATTTTTGCGGCAGTTATGATATGCCGGGTGCTGCGGTTATATGTGCAAAGGCCGCTTTAAAAACGGGAGTAGGTTTGCTTAAATGTGCATTCCCGAAATCAATCTATCCTGTTATGACTTCGCATCTTATTCAGCCCGTGTTTCTTCCTATGAGTGAAAACGAGCAACACACCTTTTCCATGGGAGCTCTTAATAAAATTATTGACGAACTTGATTGGGCAGACAGTATTGCAATTGGCTGCGGAATAGGCAATAACGACGATACGCAGGTTATAGTAAACCAAATAATAAAAGAATCTGAGGTTCCTGTAGTTCTTGATGCAGACGGTATAAATTCGGTTTTAACGAATATAGATGTATTAAAGGACTCTAAAGCGCCCGTTGTTTTAACACCGCATCCGGGTGAAATGGCAAGACTTGTAGGTGAATCTGTTGCTGCGGTTTCTTCTTCCAGGATAGAAATCGCAAAGGCTTTTGCTAAGGAATATTCATGCGTTCTTGTGTTGAAAGGTGCAAATACCGTAGTAACGGATGGTAAAAGCGTGTTTATTAACACAACAGGCAATCCCGGCATGGCAATGGGGGGCACCGGCGATATGCTTACCGGTATGATTGCCTCATTTATCGCACAGGGAATAAATGCCTTTGCCGCAGCTCGATGCGCAGTTTATATTCACGGTAAATGCGGCGATATCACAGCCGAAGAAATCAGCGTAAGGGGTATGACTGTTGAAGATATGCTTGATTTGCTTGGTGCGCTAATGAGTGAATATGAATAACGGAATGATTTGATTGAAACGAATTTTTTCAATCCTTTTGGCATTGAGTCTGTTATGTGGTTGCAGTGCCGAAAAAAGTAAATTTGAATTGCCTTATTTTTCAAAAAACGCAATAATATCATGCCGCAATTTTGAATATGACTGTAATATTTCATATTCTAAGGAAGGCGTTACAATTGATGTGCTTTCAACAGCTGCAAAGGGCCTTAGTATTTACTATAACGGTAATGAAATTTCTTTTTCTTATGGTGATATAAAAATATTAGAGCAAAACAGAAATTTTGAATTAACTAACCCTGCCATTGCTGTTTTTGATTTAATAAGCGCAATTAAAAATCAATCGGATGTCGAATTAAAAAAAGAAAACAATTCTTATAACATATGCGGGAAAACAAAACTCGGCGATTTT
>OODA01000441.1_pt1 | contig 25579 bp, 14 predicted proteins | sample 1671341 | NCBI WGS metagenome assembly OODA01 (sample SAMN06348147, study PRJEB24527) | human gut metagenome | biome: human gut; feature: ankylosing spondylitis patient; material: feces | host: Homo sapiens | place: China | collected 2015-10 | reverse complement strand
AAAGCTTTTGCCCTTACAGGGCGCGTAGACTCTACTATGCGGAAGTCCCAGGGTGCCGCTTCGCTTGCCCTGGGCTATGTGCTCCATTGGGCCTTCAGCCCGCCCTTGCTAAATCCGAAATTAGAGTAAGTAGCGTATAGCGCACTTACCCGTCACCCCATTACCCCAAAACTGCTAAATATGACCCTTTCTATAATAGTACCCTGTTACAACGAAGAAGCTGTGCTGCACGAAACCAATGCGCGGCTCACCGATGTGATAAAACGCATGGAGACCAAGGCGCTGATAGACCACGGGCGCATTATGTACGTCAACGATGGGAGTGCCGACCGCACTTGGCAGATTGTAGAAGAACTGGCTCAGGCCGACCAACACGTGGGCGGCTTGTGTCTGGCCCACAACGTGGGACACCAGCAGGCACTGTGGGCGGGCCTTGAATGGGCCGCGGCACACAGCGATGCGGCCATAAGCATTGACGCCGACTTGCAGGACGATGTGGAGGCCATACCGCAAATGGTGGAGCTGTGGCTGCACGGCGCCGATGTGGTGTATGGCGTAAGGCGCGAACGCAAGACCGACACGTGGTTTAAGCGCACCACGGCACAGGGCTTCTACCGTCTGATGCGCGTGATGGGCAGCGAGGTGGTGTACAACCATGCCGACTTCAGACTCATGAGCCGACGTGCCCTGCAGGCCTTGATGGCCTACCCGGAGCGCAACCTCTTTTTGCGTGGCATGGTGGCACAGTTGGGGTTCAACACCGCATCTGTTTACTACGACCGTGCAGAGCGCTTTGCCGGCGAGTCGAAGTATCCGCTGACCAAGATGCTTGGCTTTGCGCTCGATGGCATCACCTCGTTCTCGGTGCGCCCCTTGCAGTATATTACTTACCTGGGGGCCGTGTTTATGCTCATTTCGATATGCGCCATCGTTTACGGCATTGTGTCGTACGTTGAGGGCCGCACCATAGCTGGCTGGACCTCGCAGCTGGTGAGCATCTGGTTTATAGGCGGTGCCATACTGCTGGCCTGTGGCATCATAGGCGAATATGTGGGTAAGATATACACCGAGGTGAAACGTCGCCCACGCTACTTTATACAGAAAACGGCTGGCCATGAACTAAGTTAGTTGACGGGTTGGCTGGTTAACTGGTAAGTAGGTGTTGTGCTACTTATAGTGTTAACGTAAAAGTTTGACTAACTTACCCGTCAACCTGTCAACCCGTCAACCTGTTAACCCTATATACTCTCTTGCAAGCAAGTTACCAACATAATACCTAATGTAATGAAGTTAAACCTAAAGAAACTGCTGCTGCTCAGTGCGCTGCTACCTACCGCCGCGTGGTCACAGAACGTAGACCGCAGCAAATATCCGGATTACTCGGATAAGGTGAACCCAGACCCCTCGCTGATGCAACCCCGCAAGATGAGGGGGAAGGCCGCCAGCGTTACGGGGCTGCCCGACTATGTAAATAACGCCGAAACACGCTACTTTCCGCCCGTTCTCAACCAGGACGGTGGCTCTTGTGGCTCGGCCTCACGCATCTGCTACATGTTTTCGCATGAGCTGAACTCTTTCCGCAATCTTGATGGCAAAGATGCCCACAACTATTATCCGTCACACTTTGTGTGGCTGCTAACTTATGGCAACTCGGGCAAGGACCAGTTTGTGCAGTATGTGGGCGTGCCCTCGGCTGCCACTTACGGCGGACAGACCACCTCGAAATTGTTTGGCTATCAAGAAGCGTCGCAGAACGACTTTGGCTGGATGACGGGTTACGACAAGTGGTACGAAGCCATGTTCAACCGCATGCTCAAACCGGCACACTTCAGCGAGAACCTTGGCACAGAAGCTGGACGCGAAGCACTGAAACGCTGGCTTTACAACCACAATGGCGACTCCGACTTCAGTTCGGGTGGTATTGCGGGCATTGGCTGTGCCTCGTCGGGCATACAAATGAAAGCTATCGAAACCACCCCGGCCAACACCGCTGCTGGTGTGGTGGGCAAACACTATCTCAGCGCCTGGGGCACTACCGTAGACCACGCCATGACTATTGTGGGCTACGACGACAGAATAGAGTTCGACCTTAACGGCAACGGCAAGTATGGCGAATCGGAGTCAGACGAGCGCGGTGCGTGGATAATGGTAAACTCGTGGGGCGACGATTGGGCCGATGGTGGCTTTATATATTGCCCCTACGCGTACGCTGGTGCTACCTTCAACGCCGACGGCAAATTCACTGGCAACTGGTGGACGCCCGAGGTGTACAAGGTGCGCAAAAACTACCGCCCGCTGCGTACTATCAAGGTGGAGATGGACTATAGCCGACGCTCAGAGCTGTGTCTGTCGGGCGGTGTGGCCAAGGACTTGAATGCCACGCAGCCCGAATACTCTGTGCCTTTCCACCACTTTCAGTATGCTGGCGATGGCAACAATGGTAATACCAACCCCGCTCCCGAAATACCGATGTTGGGACGCTGGATTGACAACACACTGCACACAGAGCCGATGGAGTTTGGCTACGACCTGACAGACCTCAGCGACAACCTCGACCCCAACGAACCTCTGAAGTACTTCTTTATTATAGACACCAAGAGCTGGGCCAAGGGCACAGGACATGTGTACAAAGCCTCAATACTCGATTATGCGCAAGACAGCAAGGGACTGGAAATTCCCTTTGACACGGGTGACAATGGTGTGACCGTTGAAAATCAGGGCAACCGTACTGTGCTGACAGTTGTAGTGCCCGGACGCGGCTACAGAGCACCGCTTAATGTGGCTGTGAACGGAAACACCCTGACGTGGAGCAAGCCCGCTGCCTCGAAAAATGTGCTGACAGGTTTCCGCGTGTACAAGGGCACTGACGAACTGTTGGCCACACTCGATGCCGGCACCACACAATATGCGCTGCCCGACGGCGCTGCAGGCTCATATGCCGTGCAGGCTGTATATGGCAGCAAGCAGTCGGTGAGCGTAAGTGCCACCGTGCCGGCCAAGTCGACAAGCAACAAGTGCCTGAGGGCAGAGCACACAGGCTTTACCATTCCCGGTGTGTTCGGCTCGAAATATGACAAGGCTACGATAGAGTATTGGATACGTCCGATGTCGCTGTCGAACTGGAACCAAAGTGCTGGTCCGGGCTGGGGGCAGTTTATGTTCCACGCCAATGCTAATGGCAACTTTACCGCCGGTTGGGGGCTTGGATCAGACCGCATGGAACTGTCGAGCATGCTGAAGAAAGACCAATGGACTCACATTGCAATGGTGGTAGATTGTAACACGCTGACCACCTACGTAAATGGTGTGAAGAAGGGCAGCATAACGTCGGCCAATTACAGCGGCATAGGCGGCTTTGGCGACTTGGCGTTTAGTGGCAGCGGCGCTAACAGCGACCAGCACGCCTATTACGACGAAATACGTATATGGAATAAGGCACGCACGGCGGCCGAAATCAGTGCCGACTACAAGCTGATGTATACCGATGGCATACTGCCCGAAAACTTGATAGCCTACTACCCGGGCGACACGTTTGAAGTGGGCGGCGAGACCTTGCTGCGCGACCATACAGCCGGACAGCGTCATGCCTCATTTGCCAACAGCAATTTCAGCGTTAACGGTGGTTGGGCACAGTTGCTGGGCTACACCACGAAGACGGAAGTGAGCATTGTGCAACCCGGCACAAAGGTGATGGTAGGACAGCCCGTAACACTGCGTGCCAAGGGCTCAACCAACATTGTGAAGATGGAGTGGACCGCTACCGGCACCGACGGCGGCACAACTGTGGCCTCGACTCTGACCACCACCTTTAAGCAGGCGGGCAAGCAAGAGGTTAAGGTGGTGGCCACTGATGTAAAAGGTAAGACGCAGGAGAATACCCTCAGCATCGATGTGGCCGAGGCACCCAAGGCCGACGCTTCATTTAAGATGACAAAGCAGCAGGTGACTGCAGGCGAGCGTGTGACATTTATGCCTGTACAGGTGTATGACGGCACTACTTACAAGTGGACCCTGGCCGGGGCTTCTACCCGCACATCAGACCAACCGTATGTAACGGTGTCGTACGATGCTACCGGCACCTACGATGTGACGCTCGAGGTGACTGATGCCAACGGACAAAAGGCTACCTCTACACAACAAATAGGCGTGAAGGGTGTGGCTCCCAAGGTGTCGTTTGACGTGAGTCCTGCCATTGTGATGAAGGGCGACGATGTGACGCTGACTAACCACTCGCTCAACAACCCGCAACATGGCCAGTGGACGCTGGTGAGCGCACAAACGGCTATGCAATGCGAAGGACTCGACGTGAGTTTCCGTCCTGAAGTGCCAGGTATCTACGATGTCACTTTCAAGGCTACTAACGATGTGGGCAGCGGCGAGGTTACCATGAACCGCGCATTGGTAGTATGCAACGCCGACAGCAAGACCGGCCTGAGCTTTATGCCAGAGGGCAGCGCCAAGGTGGAACTGTCGAAAGTGCCTTTAACCAAAGGTCAGGGCTACTTCACTATTGACTGGTGGATGCGTCCTAACTCGCTGCGTGCTGCTTGCAATGGCATTGGCGAGAGCAAGTCAACTTTCGAACTCATGACCACCGCCACGGGCAAGATGTGCCTTTACATCGGTGGCAAATGTGCACAGTCAAGCGATGGCTTTGTCATTGCCAACGAGTGGCATCACTATGCAGTGACTTACAGCTCTCCGGGCATTGTATGCTTCTTCCGCGATGGCGAAAAGCAAGACTATAGTTCGGTAATACAACAAATACCCGAACTTTCAACCTTTAGCCTGGGCACCAACGATGCGCCTATGATGGGCACTGTCGACGAGTTCAGAGTGTGGAACTTTGCCTTTAACGAGAACAAGCCCGAAAAGCTGCAAAGCTACATTTCAAAGCCCCTCGATGAGGCTGGTGTGGCTGCTGCACAGAATGAGGGCTTGCAGGTTTACTACAAGTTTGACCAAAGCAGCGGCAACGTGGCAGACGCTACCTCAAATGCCAATACGGGCGTAAGAAAGGGCTTTGGTCCCGATGGCGACGCTTGGACAAGCTCAAAGGGCGTGTTTGCGCTCTGCTTTGACAATAAGGCTGAGGACGTAACAGAAAAGTACCTTGCCAATTACAAAGCACCATTTGCTAATACCGGCGAAGTGTTCAACGATGTGTACGGCTTCAGGTATGGTTCTCGCTTCATGACACTGAGCGACTGGAAACTCGATAATGTGGCTTACGACGAATATGGCAAGGATACGAAATCGAACACCGGTGCTGCGGCCGACAACATGATAGCCAACTACCTTGTAATAAGCACCGGACAGGATGGCTTTGTCCCTGTACTGACAGACCACAAGGTGTATCAGACTGTAGAACTGCCTAAGGGCGCATACGTGTTCAGTGCAAACTATCCCGGCGACAAGGCTGTACAGCCTAATGGTTGCTATGTGGTAGCTGCCGAAGGCGACTCGCTGCCTGGCACCAACTATCTGGCAGAAGCGTTGGCTTCGCGTGCCTTGGGCGAGAAGAGTGCCTCGCTGCAGAATAGCGTGTTCTTTGTACTGACAGAACCCGCCAAGGTGAGTCTCGGCTTATTGGCCAGCATGACAGGCAAGCAAGCATTGTACATCAAATCGTTTGCCCTCAAGTGCTACGATATTACCCCCATGAATGGCGTCGTCAACGGTTGCAACGGCATCAAGCTTGATGGCGTAGTGACCGAAACGCCTGCCGACATTAACGCCGCAGGTAATGTTTACGACCTTTCAGGCCGCCGCGTAATGGTGCCCGGCAAGGGCATATACATCATTGGTGGCAAAAAGGTGGTGCGCTAAATCCCTCCAGCTATTCCCCCAAAGGATACAGCGGATAGTACGAGGGCAAAAAGCAGTGCGCTAAATTGCCCCAGCTATCCTCATGCGACAGCATGACAACCCGCTTACGACAGCGTTACGAACGCTTATCAACAGCGATACGAACGCTTATCAATAGCGTTATGTACCCCAAAAATGCAAGAAAAAGGCCGACAAACTAACATTGTCGGCCTTTTTTCTTGTAGATTTCAGCAATAACTTGTATATTTGCACTCGCAAAGAGCAGCAAAGGCTGTTCATATTTGCACGGACTTGTAGCTCAGTTGGTTAGAGCAACAGACTCATAATCTGGAGGTCCTAGGTTCAAGCCCTAGCTGGTCCACATTGAAAATGAAGCAGTTACGAACGTCGTAACTGCTTTTTTTGTGTAATTGCGTAAACAAACTGTTTGAGTTAGGTGTGTTTACGCAATGATTCTCTGTGATATTCAGCAACCATACAATCTTGAAATGCCAAATTGGCACTTCATACTGGTGAAATGGGTTTGCATAATTCAAAGCAGTCAAAAATATCAGATCCTTTCCAGTATTTGCAATACTGGAAAGAATTTGATACAATGATTGCCCATAAGATATATCATTGGGATAGCAAAGAGTCTAACCCTTCTCCTCTAATATAAGCCCTTTTCACTTTGTTTAATGCGATCTCTGTTATGATATTTTTTTTCAGCAAGCCAATGATGTCGCTTTTTGCAGTGGTTGGGCTAATTCCAAATTTTATCTGCAGATCTTTTATCGTTATTAATGCTTTAGGATCATCCGCATATAATTTAATAATTTGTGCTTGACGTTCATTGAAATCACCCATGCGCAAATATATATATGCTGCTTTTTTTTCGTTTTGTTTTCTCTTGATATAATCTTGTAATTGCTTAAAAGATTGTTCCAACACTCTTAGATTGTACGAAACAAAGTAACCAATATCCATGTCATCAGCCTCTGTGTATAAGAACGCTTTTTCATAGGATTTTTTTGATTTGGCAATAACTCTTGAGATGGAGAGGTATTCTGTCAACCAGTATCCTTGTCTTAACATGTACCAATAAAACATAGCTCTAGCAGTACGTCCATTACCATCAGAAAAAGGATGGACATAGGATATCATGAAATGGATAGTTATTCCACGAATGATAGGATGAATAAATTGTTTGTTATTTTTCTCATTAAAAAACTCACAGAGATCATCTACAAACTGAGGAATTTCCGTATAGGAAGGCGGAGTATGGACAATTTCATGCGTGATACCATTCTCTACCACAACGTCATTATTATTCCTAAAACGTCCTGCGTCATCAGGATTCTGCATGGTTTTCTCTGTCATTAGACGATGTATCTGCAATAACAACCCTTCGGACAAAGGTTCATCTTTATGGTCAACAATAAATTGAATTGTTTGATAGTTATTATGAATCATTTGTTGGGATTTGTCTCTCGGAGTCATTTTCTTCTTAAGCATTTCTTTGGCGACCTTTCTTGTTGTTGCGGCTCCTTCCATTTGACTGGAATATATGGCTTCTTCCATTAACGAGCTAACAAGATATTGTTCCTTATTTTTGGAATCAATAGTTGAGTCTGCTCCCCAACTTCCTCCCCAAAACATGTCAAATTCATGACACATTCTCTGCATCACATTTGTCAAACTCAAATTCACGCCGTATTTCTCCCATACTTTCACCATGCTTTTTAGTCTGGAGGCTTTGACAAAGGTCCACAGTCGCGTAGGTGTATATCCGGCAGGGCACTTTTTGTATTTTACAGTATCCCAATAATCGAAGGAATTATTGATTTTTTCCACAATCTCTTCGATTTGTATATTTGGAGGAGATATTATAGCTTCAAATAAATCTTCCTTATTTATTTCTGGAGTTCTTTCAATTATCATACTATTGATTTTTTGCGCAAAGCTATCAAATACTTTCCAGTTTTACAAACATTGGAAAGGATTTGATGGTTTTCCGTTGGTAATTTTGACATTTGGTTTCTTAATATATTGCCAAGTAAATGGAGTTTCTTTGAGGTCGTTTAATTGTCATTCTTGTATTAAAAACAAGAGTTGTACATGACGCTTTGTGCGGAAAAAGTGGCAATGTTACATAAAAACCGTGCAAAGATATTTGCCGTACGTTTTACTTGACTATCACCAATATTGAATATTACACAAAGTACTTTGTTTAATATCCCTGCTTTTACTACTATTTATTCAAAGATCTCCCATCGATATTGTATTTTTGCAGAAATTATTAGTCTTATGGAAGATAAAGATTTCAATCGCATAAAGGTTGTTCTCGTTGAGCACAAGAGAACTGCCCGATGGCTATCAGAAGCATTAGGCAAAGATCCTGCAACTGTAAGCAAGTGGTGTACCAACACTACACAACCATCACTTGAAACCCTATTCAAGATTTCAGAAAGCAGGAAAAATATGGACTGAAAGAAATGAAGTTACTTCCGTATGGCACCTCACGGAAATATAATTAAATTCCGTGAGGTTACAAGCACTTTTCCGTAAGATATAAGCTAAGTCTACATATGTATTTGTGCTGACAATCAGTCTACTACAGTCGCTGGTGAGCTTGCGGAAAATTATTTATTTCAGAAAAAATCCGTGAGGTTTCCGTACATAAACCCTCAAAACAGACTCTTATTATGGAAGACATTCAAGAGAAATACAACCATCTTCTCCAGCAGAATGAGGCTCTTCGGCAAGAGAATGAGGTTTTGAAATCGCTTCTGTATGCGCACGGCATTGAATATAAGCCCAAGCATGTGGAGGAGAAGGTTGTTGCATATTCACCCATCACTCTCCCATCTGTCAAACTTTCCATAGAGGAGCGTGTCGCCATTTTTCATTCCTTGTTCAAGGGCAGAGAAGATGTGTTTGCACGAAGATGGTTCAGCAAAACAACAGGCAAGAGCGGTTACCAACCTGTCTGTATCAATGAATGGAGGCGAGGCGTATGCGACAAAAAGAAATACAAATGTGCAGATTGTCCTAACAGACATTTTGCGCCACTCACTTATCAAGACCTCTATCGTCATTTGGAGGGCAAGGACGAAAACTGTTGTGATGTTGTCGGGTTGTATGCCATCATGCCCGATAACAACTGCGCCTTTCTTTGCACCGATTTCGATGACAAGAGCTGCAAACATGGCTATAAAGACGATGTCCTTGCATTTGTTGGAGTATGCAAAGAATGGAATATTCCTTATGCCATTGAACGCTCGCGCTCAGGTAACGGTGCCCATGTATGGATTTTCTTTGAGGAGCCAATACCAGCTTTCAAGGCAAGACGATTAGGAAATGCCATCCTTACAGAGGCTATGCGACATAATGGTCGTATGTCCTTCAATTCATACGACAGATTTTTCCCAAACCAAGACAGAATGCCTGAAGGAGGTTTTGGCAACTTGGTCGCCTTGCCATTGCAAGGACAGGCTCGTAAAAGACGGAATAGTGTTTTCGTAGATGGCGATTTTCTGGCGTACAAAGACCAATGGGCTTTCCTTTATAACATTAACAAGGTGAAGGATACAGAAGTTGACATGCTGCTAAACCTACATGTCAGTGAAGAACTTGGAGCACTCACAACTTCAAGTGAAAGCAAGCCTTGGGTTACTCCTATACCACAAGATATTTCCAAGGGCGATTTTTATTCCGAAATAGAAATCACCAAAGCCGATAAGATTTATATTCCGCTAAAGGCTGTTTCGGTAAAAGTTCTGAATCACCTTAAAAGAATAGCATCATTCAAGAACCCTGAATTTTATAGCAAGCAAGCGCTGCGACTTTCCACATATTCCACACCTCGCATTATCTCGTGTTTTGATATCACAGACGACTATCTTGCCATGCCTCGCGGTTGCGAAGATGCAATTCTTTCTTTCCTCAATGAGAATGGAGTAAAGTATAATATTGTTGACGAGACCAACCACGGTACGCCGATATCTGTTTCTTTTCAAGGTAAAGAACGAGAAGAACAACTGGCAGCTATCAACGCATTGCTAATGCACAGTAATGGCGTGCTTCACGCTACTACGGCATTTGGAAAAACAGTTACAGCGGCCGCAATCATTGCACGAAAAAAGGTGAACACTCTCATTCTCGTCCATTCAAAGGCATTGCTTGCCCAATGGCATGAACGCTTGACGGAGTTCTTGAGTATTGACTATGTAGAACCACCAGTGCCGAAGAAGCGTGGCCGCCATAAGAAATTCTCCCCAATAGGCTGTCTCGACTCTACTGACAACTCGCTTCATGGCATTGTTGATATCGCACTCATCCAGTCATGTCTTGATGGCGATAGCGTAAAGCCTGTTGTTGAAAACTACGGAATGGTAATAGTAGACGAATGTCACCATGTGTCGTCTATAACATTTGAGAATGTGCTGAAGAGCGTAAAGGCACATACCATTTATGGCCTGACGGCAACCCCTATCCGAAAAGATGGACATCAGCCTATCATTTTCATGCAATGTGGTCCCATTCGTTTCTCTGCCGATGCAAAAAGTCAGATAACGAAACAATCATTTGAGAGGTATCTCATTCCTCGATTCACATCATACCGTTCCATTACTGATGATAAGCAGTCTATAACAACATTGTATCAGTCGCTTTCAGAAGACGAGACACGCAATACGCTCATTGTAGAAGATGTGTGTAAGGCTGTTGAAGCTGGAAGAACGCCAATCATTCTGACCAGCAGAACTGCTCATGTCACTATATTAGCCGAAAAGTTGAGGGGTAAAGTGAAGAATGTTGTGACATTGACAGGGACAGGAAGCACGAAAGAAAAACGGGGGACGCTGCAACACCTGCATGAGATTTCCAGCGAAGAACCTTTGGCGATAGTCGCCACAGGAAAATACGTAGGCGAAGGGTTTGACTATCCGCGTCTTGACACGCTTTTCCTTGCTCTTCCTATTTCATGGAAAGGTCTTGTCGCCCAATATGCGGGCCGATTGCACCGTGAAAACGAGGAAAAGACAGATGTGCGCATCTATGATTACATTGACATTCATGAGCCTGTCTGCGACAATATGTACAGGAAACGACTGAAAGGTTATGCTTCTATTGGATATAAAATCATTTCCCGACATTCACCCACATTGTTTGACAATGTGAAAGATATAGGCATGCCTGTTAGTAAGGAGCAGATATTCAACGGTAGAACATTTTACCGTCCTTACGTTTCAAGTATAGGAGATGCCAAGCGCTCTATCGTTGTTTCTTCTCCCAAGTTATATAGGGTAGAGCGTAATGTTTTGGTCAATCAGTTGAGAGAGTTGGCTCATATTGGAATCGAAGTTCTTATTATCACGACAGCAAGTAACCCTGAAACAGAATACCTTTTGCAAAGAGGATTATCTGTAAGAATATTGCCAGAAGTAAAACTGTGCACAACTATCATAGACAAAGACATCGTATGGTATGGCGCTATAAATGCTCTTGGCTATGCAACAGAAGAGGACAATGTGATAAAAGTGGTAGACAACAAACTTGCCAATGAATTGTTAGAAGTTCTGCTCACCAAAGGGAATACGCAGCTGTTTTGATAAGGCTGTGATTTATGCTGGTGAATTATGGTATTCCAAAGTTTCTCATTAGCGATAGCTCGTGTCACAATATTTGTACTCACCATTTGTACAAAATCATACAAATGATGAGATTGGGTTAATGCCACATCAAAATCACGCAGCAACGTGTTAGTTTTGTGGTTGGTAAATATATCTGAGCTTATTTTTTTCTTCTCCTATATTTTTGATTGCTCGCATTGGGATGTTCGGGATTGGTCATCTCAAGATACCCAGCTTCAACAAGAGCCATTATGTATGTTTGGATATTTTTGCTATGGTATATCACATCGGCCCTTTCAAGAATTTCTTTGCTGCTACGTGGTACGCTGCAGAAGTTTACTATATCCCTCTGTTTGTTATTTTAGGACGTTTAGTGTCAGAGTCAGCATTGATAGTGTCAGAGTCGGCATCTAAATCAGTGTCAGAGTGTCTGTGTTTAGTGTCAGAGTCGGCATTGAAAGTGTCAGAGTTAGAGCCTATGTCGGTGTCAGAGTGTCCAAGTTTAGTATCTAAGTTACCATTGACTTGGTTATCCTCCGGTCTATTTATGGTAATTACAAACTCGTTGGTTCTGTCATTGTTGCTGAATGAAACTTTCATATCCTCAGATAAGGCACGAAGCATACCACTACCTGCTCCTGTGTAGGGGAGCAAATGGATGGCGTTTGTGAAGAGGAACATATTGCGTGGCATGGATGTACCTACAACAATATCATCCACGCTAAGCCCATTAGGGAGAATTCCGGGGCTGTGTATCTCCACCCTGTCATCTAAGATGAAAATACGGATAGGAGCAGTCGCATTCAGCGAGCGATGTACTAAAGCATTTACTGTGAACTCAACAAGACTGATGTATGGAATCTCCAATACTCCTTGCGAGTTAAACTCTTTCCCAACTTGTATATGGCGCAAGTTCCGCGTAAAGAAATCCATAATGGTTTCAAACTGATGAAGCAGATTTCCTTCAATGTCGGCATCATTCACTTTATCGCGGAACTGTGTACCGCCAAGATAGTTACCCACAAAGCAAATACATTTTGCCGTCATTGCTGGGAGCCAACGCTGGGTGTACTTGCCAAACAGCAACATCGCAGCCACTGTGATTTTTCCATCGGGTCGGATGAAACGTAGGTTACGCAGCAGCTTCTCCCCATCGTGCCCACTGGCGATAGCAGACAGACAGTATCTAAAGAGGTTTCATGGAATGCATCACCCACCAAACCTTTTCTCACCAATACTTTTTCAAACTTGTTGCTTAAAAAGTTTTGATGGTCTTCTCGTCCAAGTCCTTAATCGTAGCATCCCGAACACCTGCTTCATCAGGCGAGAAACTGCCTCAGTCGGTCATCATCTCGGCAAGCTCGGCATTATCGAACACTTTGCGCTTGTCGGCACCGTTCTTCACCCACACAATACCCCGATTGTCATGGTAGGGCTTATTCACCCCTTCTTTAATATGAGCCACAACAAGGCTTCCGCCATCCACAGAAATAGTTTCCACATCAACAAGGATGGCAGGAACAACATTCTCTGATGCGATGTTGCTAAGTGTGTTCGTGGTTTCCTGTACTTCCAGATATGACAAAGGGTTGACACTGCCGGTTTTGTCTCTCACACCAACGACCAGTGTTCCACCACGTGCATTACTGAATGCCACCAATTCGCAGCCGATGTCGTAACTGTCAAGGAGCCGTTCTTTGAACTGCACTTTACTGACTTCACCAAACTTTATCTGTTGGATGATATTTATCTCCTTCATTTCTTCAAATGTTTTTGGTTGAGCAGTCTACCTGCATCAATATTCAAATCCTCTGCTATGCGTAGGAATTTTTTTGCGTTAGGCTGCATGGTATTCGTCACCCATTTGGAGACAGTAGCCCTGTCTTTTCCTAATTGTTCTGCCAGCCACTTACTACTTTTTTGTTCTTCGGCAAGTACAGGAAAAGCCACACAGTTTTGCTTCTGAAAACTGCTTCATCTCACCTATCCTTTTTGTCGGTTATCAAATACTTAAGGTCTACTTGTAATATCTCAGCGATCAGTTGCAAAGAATCTAAATTAGGCTGAATCCGATTACAAGCATAGGCATTGACCATGCTAAAACCTTTATCAAGTCTCTTTGCCAGCCATGTTTGAGAAATACCTTTTTCGGATAAAACAGCCTTAATTCTATTCAACTTCATTCTTTAATGTAATTTTATTGCGCAAATATAGTGAATTATATTCAACAAACCAGTTTGTCTTATTATATTTGCAGCATTAATAATGATTCTAATACACCAGTAATATGCAATCAACCGTAGCATTCATATCTCATAGAAGTACTCATAAGGATTTTGTTAGAAAAATAGTTGACACAGTAAAACGAGACAATTGCATTGTTGACGAGTTCGATTTTTATCCAGCGACAAAAACGGTAGATGAAATAGTTAGAAATCTAAACTTTGCGCCGATTTTTGTATTACTAATTTCTAAAGATGCCCTTGAGTCTGATTGGATTAAATTAGAAATGTCAAAAGCTCGACAACTTTATGACACAGGTGTTATTAGAGAGTTCATGCCTTTTATAATTGAAGAAGGAGTAAAGTTAGAAGAGTTACCTTCATGGATGACTCGTGACTGGAGTTTAAATATAAAAACAATAACATCCCCCAAAATTATAGGTCAGTTTATTATTGAAACACAACGAAAAATTCGTTGTGTCGGGAATAATGCATATGGCAATTGGATAAATACATTTATTGGCCGTAGTAATGAATTAGATGAGTTTCAAAGAGCGATGTATGACAGTGTGTATATGCCTCATCGTTCTTTAATTGTCTCGGGAAAACCGGGAAGTGGGCGTACTAGATTTATCCAAAAATGCATTCAGGACAGTAGCGGACTATCATTTATCCCTGAAGGATTTCAGATAAAACTACCTCAAAAAACATATTTAGACAACTTTATACTTCAATTGCACGAAGGCTTGGGCTTTAGTAAAGCATCATATGAGGATATTCTTAAATTAGATCATGAACATCAAATTACTAAATGTGTATCTTATATTAATCAGATAATCAACGCTCATTCATTCTTACTAATTGAAGATGAGATGAGTTTTGTATCATATGACGGAACTATTTCTGAATGGGGTAAAGAAATTATATCCCATCCTGCCATGATAGACTCGTTAAAGATATTTATAAGTAGTAGGGTTAAGCCTAGATATTCTGAGTTGAGAGCATATCCCCAGATAATTCATATAAATCTTTCTGGGTTTACAAAAGATGAACGCAAACGTCTTTTTGTAAATTGCTGTCGTTATTATAATGTTCAACTAAATGATAGTGATGTCGATTTTTTTGTGGATCGTCTTCAGTCCTCTCCCCAACAACTAGAACAGGCAGTTCGAGAAATTAAAGATAAGAACGTAAGATTTGCTAAGAAAGACATTAAAAACCTAATTGCAATAGGAGATGAAGTCTTTTCCAGAGTTATTAGTTGGTTTAAAGGAAATGAGACAGCTCTTACTTTAGCAAAAGTGCTTGCTGAAGTTGATATGATCAGTTTCGATTTACTCGAACAATTATATGAGGAAGATTATCCTAAAATAGAACAGCTCGTAAATAATTTTGAATCTTTGTCTATTTTAGACTTTTACGGTCCTGGAGGCAATAATATTAGTTTGGACGGTGGCGTTTCAGATTATATACGTAGAAGTAAATTAGATTTAGATCCTATAATGAAAACCCGTATTGAAGAAATAATTTTCAATAAAATAGATACGGCAGAAGATGATCTAGGAGAATTATCAATATTTTTACATGACTTGCGGAAACAGTTGCTGTCTGGCAAAGGTTTTGCGTATGTTATGCCGTCTATCGTTATAAGCACAGTCATTGATCTTTATAATCAGGGTAGCTATGATTCAGTAAAAGATATTTGTTTGCATGCTTTGGAACATTGTTCAAGTTATACAGAGGAACCTCTGCAAGAATTGTACTATAGGTTGTGCCAAGTTTTAGCTCGTATGAAAGATAGAAATTTCTTTACATACATTGACAAAATTAAAGATAAAGGTAGTAAAGATTTTCTGTATGGATTTTACTATCGCTATAAAGAGGACTATTCCAAGGCTGAGGTGTATCTCCTTAAGGCTTTAGATTTTAATTCTAATATGCAAATTGCAAGACGAGAGTTAGTGAATGTTTATCTGAATCAAGAAAAATATACTAAAGCCCTTCCTTTGGCAAAAGAGAATTATAATCGTAAATCGACCAATTCTTATCATATAGAAGCATATTTTCGTTGTCTATTAAATCATTATCCTTGGAATACAGAAACTGAAGATACACTTAATCGCCTCCTTAAGGAGATGGAAGAGAATTTTAGTAAACGTAAGGATGAACTTTTAGCATCAATGCAATTAGAATACTTTATTAAATCTAGGAACCACACTAAGGAAGAAATAAAAGAAAAGATACAGGAAACGTTAATTGTTTATCCTAACTCGCCCCAAGTTTATAGAATTAAAGAAGAATTCGAAAGAGACAAAAGTAGATTTTGTAAAAGTTGTAATTGCTAAGTCTATGATTTAAAGACAGGAAGCTAAAGATGACATTTTAGTATAGGTTTGTCGCAAAAAAAACTGTTTTGCGACAAAATATAGCCTATACAAACAGATATAAACGAGAATAATTACAACAGTTCTTTTCAAACCTGCGTAAACAATGCGTAAACAAACGGTTTCAGTTAGGGGGGTAGTGAGTTTCATAGGAGATAGCTAAATTCGTAATTGTTTGATACACAGTAAATATTGAGAAAACTGACTATCGCAGAATATCATTTTATCGTTCTCATGATCTGGAGGTCCTAGGTTCAAGCCATAGCTGGTCCACGCTTCTATTACGGCGGCTTACGAGAAATCGTAGGCCGCCGTTTGGGGGGGCTATGATTCGAGATGGAAGCAGAAATACGCTGTGATATTCTGTGAAACTCCCCATCATTCCATAAAATGTTATCTCGTGTATAGTTTTAATGTAAGCATCCCATGCAGGCCGTATTGAAAAGACTCCAATAAAGTCCGAATTTTGCAGGCAAAAAGTACTTATCCTGACTTCGTCAATGCGCCACCCAAATCAATCATAGTGGGCTGACAGGGTAATGCGTGTCTTATCCTACATTGGGAGCAATGAGTCTTGTTCTGTGCTTTAAGGGCTGTTCGCCCTTGTGCCGCTTACCGCGGGGAACATAAGAACATATGCTACATATGTAACATAAGGCTGGCGCCGTGTTTTTTACATAAGCTGAGAGGCAGGGCGGCAAGCCCTGCCTGTAAGATACATAAGGGCTGACGCCTGATGAAGAGAACTCTTTAATTGTGTTTCATTATATGATCACGACAAATTACATTAGACCCAACGACACGGCGCCAGCCTTATGTTACTTATGTAGCTTATGTACTTATGTATTCGCGGTAAGCGGCACAAGGGCAAACAGCTCTTAAAAGAGCAATACAAGGCTCGCTTTTTTGCTTGCGCCACCCAAAACCACCCATATTTTTGACGTAACTCATTGATTTTCAATACGTGCCATGTAATGGCGCAGAAAAGTGATGAAGTCAGGAGACAAAAAGCACTTATGTTTTGTCTGAACGAAAATAACATCTACCATTTCTATTCTCAAGGCATAGATATGCGAAAGGGCGTAGAAGGACTTTGCGGCATTATTCGTACGTATCAGTATAGTCCTACTAATCAAGAAGTCTATGTTCTTGCAAACAAATCACGTACTCTGGTAAAAATGCTCCATTGGGAACGTGGAGGGTTTGTAGTATATTACAAACGGCTTGAACAAGGCAGGCTCAGCCCTTCCATCTTTCATCATAAAAATGCGGCAGTCTTTATAGATATAAGATGGGATGAGATGGTGCTGCTCATGGAAGGTATCAGACTTGGAACAACTCCCAAGAGTTCTCTTGGCGAGGCAATCAGCTATACCCTTAAGCGTTGGGACAAACTATGTGCTTACGTCACCAATGGCATGTATAACATAGACAATAATCCTGTTGAGCGTAGCATACGTCCCATTGCCCTTGGGCGTAAGAACTGGCTGTTTATAAAGAGTGATGAAAGTGGTGAAGAGTTAGCTGTAATATCAACGCTTATCCAAACCTGTGAACTTTTGGGAAAAAATCCCAAGTATTGGTTATCCAAGACGTTTTCCAAAATCGTCGGGCAGAATAATTACGATCCAGAAACATTACTACCTTATCATTACGTATAAAACAAATAAGCCAAAGTCAATCTATCAGGACTTTGGCTTATTTGTTTTATACAATACGGCCTGCATGGGATGCTTACGTTTTAATGTGCGATTGAAGTATTTTGCTTCATTCCAATAAATTTTTCTTTGAAACATGATACATTGTCATGCAAAAGCCTTACCTTTGCGACGTCTATACTCATACCGAAAGCCCCGACGGGCAGAGGTTGGGCAGACATATACATATAATAAGGCGTAACTGTACGCTTTGGTTTTGACTTGTTAGAACTTCGCAAACTCTATGGATTGTCAAGAACAAAGCAACGGGAACGCCTCATGGGGTGTATTGTATACAGCCCTCATTCGCTTCGGACGGTTATACCGCTCGTTGTCAAGAGGGTGAATTATATACTTACACTAACGTGGGGCTTTCGGCGTTGCTCGTTTCGACAATCCGGGCAATGCGAAGGCCTTAACAAGTGGAACGAGTGACAGGATTGGCTCCACGTTTCTTATTTTTTGTATATCAAACTATAAAAACATTTAAATCTTCGATGGAGCGAGAAGATGTGTTTTGTACTATGAAATGTAAAAATTGTGGAAAAGAAATCCCCGAGGATTCTACTTTTTGCCCGAATTGTGGAAGACCTATCAATAACACAAACAGGAATTATAAGAAGAATCAATTGAAGAACTTATCCCTAAAAAGCATTTTAGTAATTATCGCTATTGGCATTTGGATGTTGGTCCTTCAAAATTTGGGAATAATACCTGTAACACAAGATGTTTGTGTCAAAAATACTATAGATGCAGACGTGTCTGGTAGTGTTTATGTTGATGGTGGTACTATAAGTGTTGAGTGATATGGATAAACTATTCAAGTATATAATAGCTATATTTATTGCCTGTACACTCACAAGCATCTTTATCGCCTTAAATATACCTCGTCCTAAGTTAACATTCAACGATAAAATAAGATTGCATCAAATTATCGCAGAATGTAATGCGGACTTGCCTCGTGAAATAGGAACTATAGGCTATTTGGATAGTGTGTCGTTTGCTGATGAGACAATAACCTATGCCGTAAGCGTAAAAGGTGATGACAGTATTATGCAAGTATACTCCGACAATTATGATGAGTTTAAAGATATGCTGAAATACTCCATTATAGAAATGAACGGACAAAGGAACTTGGGAAATGTTTTCGCTCAAAGTTTGGAATCTAAAGATTTGAATATTTGCTTCAAGATCTCAACGAAGAATAAAAAATCCATGTCGTGGAATATCACAGGCAAGGAACTTAGCGCATTTGTTGATTCATGCAGACAGTCTCCGACTACAGCCCTGAAGAAGGTGATTGACATGCAGATTAAGATAGCCAATCTAAAATTGCCTATTACAACCGACGATACTCAAAAGGCAACGACGGTTGCTTTAAAAAGTATAGTTGGGGACATAAGAGATGAGCGTTGCTTACTGCAAGCGATAAGACATGAGGGGAACAATCTGTATTTTGAGTATAAGATCAAAAAGAAAGAGTTGAAAAACATCGAAATTCTGGGAGAGAAACAAAATGATATGAACTTCATGAATACTTTCGTTCAGGAACTCGCACAAGACAAAGACATACAGGATTTCATGGGTATGCTTGCAATCTCCCATTCAAATATGGTATTAGTCTACCGAGAAAAAGCTTCAGCCAAGCAATTTTCTCTCACACTACCATATACCATACTTAGGAACCATTGTAAAGTACCGCAGAACTTATTATCAATCAACTAAAAAATTCGAATATGCTACAAGATCAATTTATCAGTCGTCTATTGCTTATCGTTGTCTTCGGTATAGCTTATATCTACACCATGATGAAGATGGCAAGTTGTAACTCCGTGGAAACATCACCACAGAAACACATTATATTCAAAATCATCGGTGGTATAAATATACTGTTAGCCATTTCGTGTCTTGCTACGGGCATATATTGGCTAACGCAAGTGCAATACCCGGAGCAAACTATAGATTTCTCTTATAGTGCCAATCAAATTGTTAGAACTTCTGACAAATATGTTGTATGGGGGTATACTACTTCCGAGCAGAGTCGTGCAATTATGGGCATAACCAACGTATTCTCAAGTTTGGCCTTGGCTGCATATTGCTTCTCTTACAAAAAGTCAGATAGAAAATGGTGGAAGAAGATTCTTAGATTTTTCTATGGATTGCTGATGTACGCGTTTTATTGTTCTGCAACAAACTTCCACTATTTTGACGCAATCGAATTGGTTGCACCAGGACTTTTCTGTTTGATGTCAGGTCATGCGTTGATAAAGGCAAAGAGATTGAATAAGCAGAGAACGCAATTAGCCGAACAACAAAGAATTGATGCCATTCACAAAATGATGGATGAGAGATTTGAGGCAAAAGCTAATACTGATACAGAAGAATATATGCGATTTATGCCTCAGAATGATGTATTGGACACGAACAAGCCAAACGAAGAAAGTGAAGGGCAACTCACAGAAAAGCCTGTACAGTCAAAAATCTCACATACAGAACAAGACATTGTGGATGAGGCTTCTAATGACAACGTGAAAGCCGTCAGATATTGCAGACATTGTGGAAGAAAAGTGGATTACGATAGTTCCACTTATTGTAAATACTGTGGTAGAGAGTTGTAAAACATGCATCATACCCCCTATTCAATTTATAAAAATAATAGTCATGGATAAGAAACAGGTGTATTGCCGCTACTGCGGCAGACTTATTGATGAAGATGCGCCATTTTGTACTTATTGTGGTAAGCCACAAGGAGATGTGAGGCAAGGTCTCTCAAGTATAAAGAGAAAGACTAAACAATATATGGATTTTTTGGCTTCCATTATATTGTCAATATTAGGCTTATTATGCCTCCCTTTTAAGAAACTTGTAAACAATCGCTTTTCAAATGCTCAAAAAGATAAGTTTAGGCGAGTAAAAAGAGTCGTTTTACGCTATTCCGTCATAATTATTGTAATAGGTGTAGTTGTGGGTGGTGGTATTGCAGGATATTCGTATTATTATGATGAGTACCTTCCCCAAAAATATGAGGAAGAGGCGTATTACGATATAATCAACAAGTTCAATGCCTCCAACGATGCTACGAAATTGGATTTGGCAATGAAGATATGCCAACCCTATTATCCTTGGGAAAAGGAATATCCCAAGATTGAAGAAGGGCGTATGCCTGTTTTGCTACAATATGAGGATAAAACGACAAAAGACGGATATTGTGGAAAGGCATGCGACTTTATAATAGCAAAAGCCAAAGGAGGCAATGCCAAAGCTCAATTTTTGTATGGGGTAATTTTATTAGGAGGGAAACACTCGTGTTGGCTTTCAGACACAACGCGTGCTGTTTATTGGTTTAATGAGTCTGCAAAGAATGGTTTTCCACAAGCATACGGCGAAATAGGTACTGCATATGAGCAAGGAATAGGCGTTAGTTGTAATCCCATTAAAGCAGTTGAATTATTCAAAAAAGGAGCGAATCTGAACGACCCGAAATCACAATACAAATTGGGATGTATGTATCGTGATGGCATATTGATTGAAAATGGTTGGCACTGGGAAACGAAGTCAACTACTGAATATATGAGCGATAAAGACAATGTTATACGTGAGTATTATGACAATCAAAAGATGGACTTTGTCAAAATATATCGAGAAAAAGTTACAGACTATGAGACTCTGGTTCCCAAAGATATAAATAAGGCGAAATACTGGTGGACAAAAGCATCAGCCCAAGGGTATACAGACGCGACTATTAGCCTTCAGCAAGTCTATGACTAAATAAAAGTGATAGACAACAAACTTGCCAATGAATTATTAGAAGTTCTGCTCACTTCCTAAATCCTGCGTAAACATACTGTTTGAGTTGGGTGCCTTTGCGCCATGATGCGCTGTGAAACGCCGCAACCATATAATCAAAACAACAAGTCCCATCAGCATATAGTATATATGCGGTTGGGACTTTAATCGTTAAAGGGCAAAAGATAATTCTGCCGTTGTTATATCAGTGTTCGTATGTTCTCTATCAAAGAGTAGGTGTGAGTTAGGTGTTCCAATGAAGATAATACACATGTTTTCTTCCTTTCCACGGCATCTACAAACCCCTTTATCGTGTCGTAATAGCCTTGAGACACAATTTGGTTATTCACTTGCAAAGGTACAAAATTGTTCCTTTCAAGCAGACTGACGGTTGTCTTTCCACACGGAAACACTTTTTCCATCGGTATTCCCATTAGTATTCTTGATTTGTGCCGAAGAGTTAAGTTGTCGAATTGATCCATCTCATAAACCCCTCTGTCTGTGTTTATGGTCCAGTGTTCTTTTGCATCACTCCAAGAATAACCCGTCGACAGTTCAAGAATGCCTGTGGCACAATGGTGCTCAAGAATGAGCATCAGAGTATGATTTTCAACATTTACCGCAGATTTTACTTGGCCTTCGCCAAATAGATATGTCATGCAATCTAATGGGTGGATAAAGAGGTCGAGCAAAGCATCACCTTCAGGATAGGCACCTGTCAGATATTTAAGATTATAGCATACAGCACCTTTGCTCTTTTTCAACTCCTTCTGCAAAATGCGCATGATTGGCGAGTTCCGCTTTTGTAGTCCAACTTCCACTATGGTGTCATGCTCCTTTTGCAAATCCATCAGCCGTGCCAACTCTTCCAAGCTTTGACAAGGGGGCTTTTCGATGAATAGTGCCTTGCCGCTCTTCAGCACTTCTGTGGCTATTGCAAAATGCGCTTGTGGAGCAGCTGAGACAAAAACGCCTTTAACATCTTTGTCAGCCAGTATTTCCTGCAAGGAAGTGGTGGCATGCACACCAGGGTAAGCGTTTTCTATCAAAGGCAATTTATTAGCGGACTTGCAGCAAATGTATTTCAAGGGCACATGCAGGAAGGCAAGCACAGGATACAGATTATTCATGCTATGATTGCCTATTCCGACAAATGCGTATTTGCCGAGATAATTGTGCCTTAAAAGACTGGTGCTTCGAGAGTGCTTGTAGCGGTCGATTAATTGCTTTGTGTATCTCATCTTCTGATAATCCGTTTCATGTATTGTTTGTAGGTCACGTCCTGATTGCTTGTCCATTGATATTTGCCGTAGAACCATTCTATCATTCTCTTGGTAAAGACTTTCTCGAAGTTGCGCAACAAGATGATGTCATACTTGCGATGGAAGTTAATCCAGCAGGCATTGCAGCTCTTGGAATGCTGGCACTGTACATGGACGGCTTGGCGAGAGTTAAATATCTCGTCCAAAGAGTTCTCATGTATATTGCCGAGTTTTACGCCCAGGTTTTGGCACAACGGCACATCACCATTAGAATGAATGACCAGTTCGCTGAATATGCTTTGGCATCGCAGTTTCAGATGGCCGTTTCTCCACTCTTCATACAAAGCTACAAAGTCGAAATTCTCTTCTGTCTCATGAATATTGGCAGGAATGTTTTGTATGAAGTTGCTCATGTCTGCTTGGAGCAAACCGGCTGTAGTGTTGAAGAAATCCATCGTTCCATAAATGCCGATGCGGATATCTACCTCGTATTTCTTTGCCACACGTATCACATAGTCCATATCCTTGAAGGTGTTCCATGGAGAAAGGCAGAACATCAAAGAAACGGGAACCTCATCTTTCAAGGTCTCAACCACTTCTACCACCTTGTCATGACCATTGCAACCTCTCATTGCTTTGTATGTGTCTTTGTCACCGTCCAACGACACATACAGATGGCGGGGACGGTATCTACGCACAGCATCAATAACCTTCTTCGGGTTGAGGCAATTGGACAATAGCGTGTAGTTAGGGTGGTGGTGCATAAACCACTCCATGATGTCAGTGGCTTCAGGGTGGAGAATAAACTCTCCGCCTTCCAATCCCACAACAGTGTTTTTGGTGATACATCGGCTTGCCATAATCTGCTGAATGTCGTGTAACGACAAATGCTCTTCAGGCTTTTGCCAAATAGAGCAATGCTTGCAGCGCGATTGGCATTTTGTTGTGGAATAAATCATCAGTGTGCTCAGCTTCTTATGCCGAGGGCGAAGAATATTGTTGAGGTATAGAACCCCATTGCGCAGGTAGTCTGTTGTATTGTACATTTTGTCTTTTGAAACGTTTATGCTTCTGTCAATAAGAGGCGACAAAAGTTCAAAAGACTGCATGACAAGCGTATTACCATGTAAACCTGATGCCGAAAGGTATAGTGAAAGAGAACGGATTTTCAGTCCAAGTTGTATGGATAGAGCTGCCGTTTGGCACATACCAGTTAAACGAAGGTTCTATGTAGGCACCCCACTTAGGAGCAAATTTATATTGCACTCCAATACTTGTGCCAATGCTCCATTGCAGCGAAGGCATGACGTGCCAATCTTTCGTATATGGTGTAACGTTTCCTACAACATATCTTTCGCTTGTTTTACCATATATAGGTATATGTAGGGCACCGCCCAACGAAGAGTAAACAGACCAATTCTTGACATCAATCCATTTATACGACACCTGCAAAGGTATTCCCAAGTAATGCACCTGTTGGTCCCGATAGAGGTAATACGCACCTTCGCCTAACGTGAAGTCGGACTTCAGCAAAGAATACTGCAAGCCTGTCTCCAGGTTCCAATTTTTCCCGAATGATTTTGTTACAGAAAGTCCAAAGGTAATTGGCTTGCTGTGGTGTTCATGCTCCTCTATTTTACCTTTGTTGTTTTTGGCTATTTCCATGAGAGCCTTTTCCTCCTCCGACATACCGTCATGCCCAGTCCGCTGCAGATATTGATAATATTCCTCCCAAGTTGTGAATGTTTCAGGAGCAGAGGGGTGAGGCCCATCTGTAATATCGTCATCAGTGTTGCCCACAAACATTCTATAACCATTCTGAGCCAAATCCGAGCCAAGAGAACCTGTTGCAAGCAACTGCCATTGGTGTTTTTTGCCCGTTTGCCTGTTTGCAGCAAGGTGATGTCCTGTTTCTATGCAAGGCAGTTTGAATGTATCAGGTAAAATGCTATCATTATTTTCCACCGCCACTAACTTATGCGATACGGAATCCATAGGAGTATATGCACTATCCTTAGATAGAATTTCTACAGGTGGCATAATCGTTGATACACCGCATCTGTTGCGGCGTACTTCTGCAACAGAATTCGCAGAAACCACATTCACTGCATAGTGAGGCTCTATCTTTCCTGCTTGCCTAATTGGGTATCTCTTTTCACTGGCTATATTGGACTTTTGTACATTGTCCTTACCTTTGTTTATGAGCCAATATATGCCAAGAGGTGTGCATGCCAATACCAATATAACAAGCCCCATACCCCTCCTGTTGATAATCTTGCGCAACATGGCCTTAGCCCTTGATAGTTGAGAAGAAGAACTATGTGGTTCAATGCCCAATCTTTCGGCTATTTCTTGATGCGAGTAGCCTTCAATAACCGACATTCTAAACACTCGTCCATATCCTTTAGGCAACTGGTCTATCAACTCAAGCAAATCCTTCTCAGCCAATAGCGAATCGGAAGATACGGCACGACCATTATCCATTTCCTCTTCCATAGTACTCGAAAAAGGAACCAGTGGCATCTTTCGTTTCTGTGCCAGATGTTTCAAAGCCACATTTTTCGTAATTGTAGCCACCCACTCTCCGAACTTTGAAGCATCTCGGAGTTGGAAGATAGAATAATAAGCACGAATAAACGCCATTTGGACGAGGTCATTCACTATGTCCTCGTCCTCATTGGTTATGTTGACACATACATTTCTCATCATCGGAGCGTATGTTTCATATAATGTTTTCTCTAAAAAAGAAATTAGGAACAGCCAAAGTAATATGCAAACCTCCAGTAT
>OODA01000434.1_pt1 | contig 25834 bp, 33 predicted proteins | sample 1671341 | NCBI WGS metagenome assembly OODA01 (sample SAMN06348147, study PRJEB24527) | human gut metagenome | biome: human gut; feature: ankylosing spondylitis patient; material: feces | host: Homo sapiens | place: China | collected 2015-10 | reverse complement strand
CTCACCTCCAAAAATTTCACTATTTTTACACTAAAACTAAAATAGGAGAGCAGTAGTAACCACTCTCCATAAGAAAAGCCCTATACGCTTTGACACGTATAGAGCCTAATATTTAATAATTATGTATAATTCCGTATATTAACCCTACAAATCCAAATACGAAATAATAATGACTTGTTGTTAATGTGAAATTCACAAACGACTGCAACGCTTCTACAAAGATATTATCAACTCCAAATAGACTGAGAAACCATGCACCAATAAGTCCATAAATTATTCCTTCAATCATATAAATCCTCCAAAGAAATTTGAATTTCTATATCTCTTTAAATTCGCCCTTCTTAGCAAACTCAATAATCTTATCCAGTTCTTCCTTTGGAATCTCATCAAGTTTCTTACTAACAACATCCATAAGCGGTGTGAGAGTAGCTTCGCCAAGAGCCTTAAATCTTTCCACCTGCTCTGTGATAAAGCTGTGGATCTCGTATTTATTCTGCAAAATATCCGATTTCTTAATTGATAACAAATGTTTAAACTCTGCAATTTCCTCATATGGAATAAGTGGATAAGTAGCGTCATCTCCAATAAGAAGAATATTAAACAGTCCAGATTTCTTTAACTCATCATATTCCTCAAAGAATCCTTTAGTCTCTACAGTAAGGTTTGTGTAGTTCTCAATAAAAATTCTTGTAATTAACAAATATTCAGCAGAAGAGTTTACTTTTATATTTCCTGTCTCTTTATCAATCATAGTTATTTTCAGTAAATTAGCAATAAGCGCATCCTTCTTAACAAATGGCACATAAGGTGTAATCTCAAGATTATCTTTAATATACTGATCCTTTGACTGCTTAGTTGCAATATTATTATACTTTTCACAAAATTCTTTAATTGTCATAATCCTTTTATCTCCTTTATATCTTATTCCTCAACAACAATAGGTACTAAGTCAGCGAGCGCATCTGTATCAAGTTCCATCTCAAACAGCTCATCAACAGTAATAGGTGTAATATCTATATCAACATCAGATTCTGCGACAGTATTAATTTCCTTGACAAAATCTGTCCATGTCTTATCATCAGGTGAAACCCTCTTCTGAGTTACATTACCCTCAGAATCAAGAACATCTGTACCATACTTGTTTATAAGACCATCCTTAGTCATCTCAAAATCCTTTACAATACTCTGTACTTCTGAATATAATCTAAGTAATTTGAACTTAAATTTCGCTTTAATATCAATATCTTTATTCTCAATCACATTCTTAATTCTTGAATAGATGTTGTTTACCTGATAAACCTTTAATGTTTTGTTCATATTATGTTATTCTCCTTTATAATCTTGTATCGTTAAGAAAACCATTGATATCATAACGATAATTTACTTTTAATTTTTTCTTATTAATGAGAATAGGATTGCAGTATTTCAATAAATCATTTTCATTAAAACTTTTTTTTGAAAGAGAGTTTATTAATCCATCCCATTCATCTATCATAAGAAAATATGTATTACTTGTTTTTCTGAAATCCAAAATAAAACCACTACATACATTTTTATAAGTAGAAAACTTCTTTAACGATTCTACTTGATAGTAGTGTATAATTCCTTTATCTTCCTTGGTTCGTTCAAATGAACAAGATCCTTCAAAAGTTTTTAATTCCAATGTCCAAAATGTATTTCTATTGCCACTAAAAATCATAAAGTCACATGGACTATGTTGACTAAATCTTAACTTTGAACTCATATCAAATGATTGAGCAGCATCAGGCGGTCTATAAATTAATACATCTTCTGGACATGAATTTTTGAAGTTCTGTTCAAAAATTTTGCCTATATTTTTTGCTATAACTATTCATTCCTTTCTTGATTAAGGGCAGGCAGTCTAGTCATCTGCCCTAACTAAAAAATGCCCTTACCATATGACTAGATAATGGTAAAAGCACTTTAATTTTCTATGAGTTTCTTCCTTATTAATATAAAGATATAACAAAAGAGCGATCTTGTATGAAATCGCTCTTTCATAAAATAAAATATGTAATTACGCACAAACAAACATTGGGTATAGCTCCCACTTAGCGTTGGGATATTTATCAATATTATCAAGTACGACTTTGTGTACTTCTTCCATATTGCCAATATTAATATCAATATGGATAATTTTTCCACCTGTTAGTTCAACTTCTTCACAAATTAAATTAAAGTACATCCTCATGTTAGATTCCTCCTATCTCTTTATACAAAATAATTCGTACAAGTCAACTTTTAGTATATGAGATAAAGTAATAGCGTGACTAAGTAGAATATCATTAGTTTGATTGTTTTCAATTTTTGACAGGGTGGTTGCAGAAATACCACTTCTCTGAGATAGTTCCTTTAATGTTATATTTTGCTTATATCTATATTCGCCAACTTTATTCTTCATATCATAAGTATTCTCAAGAAAAATTTTGTTATACATAGAATAACTGAAATTTAATAAACATTGGTTTATACAATATGTGATATAATGAAGATTATGGCTAAATTACCTAAAATCACCACTAACAAGTTTATTATGATATATTTCTCTAACAGCTTTCATTGATTCTACAATATATCCATTAGTCATATGATTATCAGCAAGTATTTTTTCATATTGCTCATAAGTCCGAAAAATATGTTCAAAAGCTTCTCTATTATAATCCTGCCCACCCGTAAGAGCAGAACAAAAATTAAGAAGCTCCCATCGAATATCAGATATCTCTTTTTGTACAAGATTGTCCTTAATGTCATCAATACCTTTAGATATTTTTTGGATTTCCTGATACTGCCAATTGTCATGTTTTTCAAGCGTTTTAATACGATTTTCAACAGTTTCTCTATCTTCGTCAATGCCTGTCTTTAATCGAAATTTCTTTTTAAAATAACCGAATATTTCGATAACTTTTTTAACTGCAAACAAAATGGCAAATAAACCAAGTATGACAAGCACATAATCAATCTGTGCTAAATTCTGTATCTCCTGCACTCATATGTACCATCCCTTCTTTACTTTTTTAAAAAATTCTTGAAGGCTTCATATAAACCAGTAGAAGCAAGACCAGATACAAGTCCACCAAGTAAAATTTCAGGTGTAAAGCTCATATTCATCCATGTGTTTAATGTAACACCAAGCACTGCCATAATCAGTGGAATATACTTATTAACCACATCTGTTGTAACAATATTTTTTAATACATATCCTACGCATAAGCAAATCCCAACAATAATCGGTACTGTAAAATTTGTTAAAAATGATAAATCCATTATATTTAGTCCTCCGTATCATAATTTTTCCATCTTTGATATAATTCTTTAGTGTCTTTTCGATCAAATATCATCACAATAATTTTCCTGTCATTCTTATTATCATAGCTAGGATAAATGTCGATAGGATATGCACCAGAACTCATATAAAAGATTTGCTGTTTTACATTGCAGATTCTATTCACTTCATGCTCTGAATAGTTTCGTGCGTTATGTAGATTAGTTTCTATCATATATTTTCCTTTCAATCCGTAATAGCGTAAAAAATAGGGATTACAACATTGAATAGTAATATGTTATAATCCCTTATTTAAAAATCACTATTCAACATTACTTTCAGCCTCATTTTCGACTTTTGTAACAATATCCTTTTTGACAGATTTAGCCTCTGTCTTTTTATTTTCTTTCTTAATAACTTGTGCTTTTGCCTTCATGATAGAGGTAATAGAATTCTTATAACTTTCGCCAAAGTATTCTTTTCTGCTCAAATCTAATTTTTCTAATTTTGGTTTTGCTTCAATATCTGTCGTGCGTCCATCTTCAAATGCAGAAGTCACTTCATCAATTTCATGGCAATTATCTGAACACCAACAAAAATACCATGTTGGTTTCAAACGATCTTCTGGATTACAAACTGGACAAAATGAATAAGTCTTACCGCAAAGCACACAAGTTCTCAATTCTTTCTTTGACATTATTCCTCCTTGTAAGAATAGGGCAGTAGTTTAACTGCCCTACGTGTTCTTATAATTCGATATCGTCCTCTTCCTCGTCAATGTAATAAATAGAGAAAAGTTCTCCATCTGTAGAGCAAGCATTTAGCATCATAGAACCCTTATAATCCATCGTCTGAGAATCACCACCCTGTAATGCAAGTGAAAACTCAGGACTTGGCATAAATGAAGGGATGTGAATGATAGCTGCTTTTAATACATCAGTCTCACACTTGTCTACTACAAGTGCCTTGAAGAACAACTCATGAGATTTTGGGAACTTTTTACCAGAATTAGTAATCTTTGCTCCGCTCTTAATTGTCTTCTTATACTTGACAATATACTGAGTTTCACCATCTGCGATAGGCGGTGTTAATACATCACTCGCAGGTGTATTATCTGGTTCACCCGAAGCTTCGGTGTGCTTAATTGCATATTCAGTAGCAGAAGCGGCAGATCCTTTCTTAAATTCGTCCTTACCCATAGAACCCTTTGTAGAAAGAGCATTTACATGGATAGAACCTTCAACAAATCCCGTAACATCTAATGTTTCGCCAGCTTTTACGATCTGAATCATCGGCATAACAATACCCTTATCTGCGGTTGCAATCTCAGCATCAGTAGCAGAAATAGTCTCTACAACAGCAAGGTTAAGGAATGCGTTAGTTGCAGTAACCTCACCTTTCTTACCTGTATACTTACGATATACAAGGTTTCCATCCTTATCATTGATATCTGTTGAGTCAGCCGTAATATCAATATTTGCCTGTGTAAGCTGTGTTAAAGCATACAGAGGTGTACCATTAGACTTTGCACCGTAACCAAACTGAAGTCTATCTACGATTACGTCACCTAATTTAAATGCCATAATTATTTTCCTCCTTTAAAATTGTTATTTTTATGCAATAAAAATGAGCGATTAAATATCGCCCATAAAATTGATTAAATCTTCAGGAATGTCTTTGGCTGACACCATACCACCGTAAATTCCGTGTAAAGCAGCCGTTCCCTGTTCGTATTTTTGAATTCTGTTTACAGAATCCATAAACTGACATATATTCACTTGTTTTAATTCTTCCAACTTATATTTAAACCCAGGATGATTTATACAACTCGAAACAAGTGGTAAAAGAGTCGATGCGCCTTTCTTTTTATCATCCTGTTCTGCTTTCATTCTATCTTCTTGTAAAATCCATTGTTTTGTTGTTTTACCTTTTGCCTTTTCAACCTTTGGATGAACATTCATCATCGCTCGAATAAATTCAGCAATTTCCATATATTCATCATCATAAATAATCATATTTTTATCTTGATTTAAAAGCGCAAGATGATTGTATTCTGGATCGTCAACATTTTTTCTTGCTTGAATTAATTCAAATCCATCAAAACTAAAATCTTTGAATAGTAGCTTTAACGGCTCTTTATCTTCGAGCAATTGATATAAGATATAAAACACTTCAATATCTTTTGTTTTGTTCCAATCCTTTTTAAATACATCATAAAGAAGAACTCGAATAGAAGTAGAATTACTAAGAAAAGGAGAGATTGCTTGGTAGAATTTTGATTCGCCAATATTTAAAATATCTCCTATGGTTGGAATTGAAATAGTTATACCATTTATTGTATAATCCTCACCAAAATACATTTTAAGTTTGTCGAAATGATATTCTGGCTTTTTACTCACTTCTTGTTTTTTGGCTTCATCTTTTTCTGCGGCAGATTGAAGACTATCCAATGTTTCTAATACATCCAAACAATCACCGCCTTATACCGTAATTCATAATAGATGGTTTTCCACAATAAGGTGTACGAACTTTACTATTTAAGTCCGTAAGTTCAAATACAAGAGTGCGAGCCACATAATTGTTATCAACTGTAGATTCATAATCCTGTGTAAGATATGTCTGCATACCAAATATATTAGACCATGCGAATCGTTCTCTTATAATGGAAGCAATAAGGTCATGCCTTGGAATTCCAGTCAATTTATCCATACGGTCATCTCCATGAGCAAAAATAGTAAAAGTAACTTGTGTTTCTTTTAATCCTGACTGATATCTAACCGTATCTCTAAACCCTACTTGATAACACACATAACATTTAACTGTTGTCTGTGTATCTGGAATAAATAAAAATGGACGAATAAGAGAATCACTTCCAAAATATCTATCCCATTCACCAAGAGGTTCATATTGCTTGGTATCTTCATTCCATTCCCAATTGATGTTTCCATTTTTGTCGAACAATTCAGATTCTAACTTTTTATCATTGAGAGCGTATAACAAACATGGATTTGATAACAAAGCATTTTTGATTTTTTGCTTGTATAGAATTACATCATCATCAGGAGTAGTCTTATATGCACGAAGCTTATTTAACAAATCATTTTTTGTAACTAATTTTTCTGCCATAAAACACCTCCTATTCAGTTAATTCTAACGGTAAAAATTCAGATTCAATCGGCAAGTTATCCTTAACAATTTCACACTTAATCGACAATATTTTACCGATAGTAGAGGCGTTATTAGGAAACTTTACTTTCTTTTGGTTGTACTCTGTACCAGCTCGCCATGTTACTTCATCTGTCCAATCTTCATTATCAATAGAGCAAGTCCATGTAAAGGTTGCATCAGCATATTCAGTTGTAATATCTTCATTGGAATCATTGAATAGATTTACTGTAAGATTTTTATAAGAGCCACCGACCTTGATTGTTGAGGTGGACGCTGAAATTCTTGCTGTGATAGAAGATGGGGGAGTGGTTGGAGTAGATGGATCTGTTGGGGCGATTTCTGAATCGAAATAGTTCGCATACATTTCACCTGTTTCAAGATTAACATAATCAGTATGCTCATTCCAAAATGCCGTATATATAGTAAGTTTTTGAATACCAAATGGCATTGAATTTTCAACCTTAGTCACTGTCCATACGGTAGGATGTTCTGTTAAAGCACTTACTACAACTCGCATATTTTTAGAATCTTCAGAAGTGTACCAAAACTTCTCTGTAATAGAGTTCATTGGCAACCATATCTTATCCTGATTATCTGTATGTGTAAAATATCGGTCTGTGTAAGTTCCAATCGTGTAGGAGTTTTGCTGCCTTAAACAACACCACATACGTCTCTTGATGCGCTTATCATTAGATTTTTCAATCCATGTAAGTTCGTAATTTACTGGTAAAATCAGATACTTTGGAAACTGATTTGCAGGTTCATCACGACAGACAATCCACTTATGATAAATTCCTCTATTATCTGGAACATCCACGAAAAGTCCTATCGGAAATGTCGCTCCATAGCGTTTCCTAAAATCAATCTCATAATAATAAAGGTCATCACCTTTATCGAATCTCACAGGTTGACTTGGACGAAACATAAGATAGTATTCCACTTGATCCTTATCCATTGACTGATATGATTTAATAATAAACTTTGCATCAATCTTTGTCTTATTGGTATGTTCATAACTCATACCTTCAGCAAGTGAACGTGTGATTCCATGTTCATCTGTGAAGAAGTCATCATGAAAATAGTCATAAATGTAACAAGTCTTGGAAGCAATACTGTTATCCCAAGTTTCTTCCATCAAAAAATCAGATTCTTCTTTATAAATCTGACCTAAAGTTTTCGCATTATTTGTTTTGGCGTTAGCGATTCGCCGTGCTGTCTGTAAGCTTGGCATCACCAATACCTCCTTCAAACATCTGCTTAATGTAATTGTGACTATCTAAAATAGCCCTACGAAATGTCCTGTAATCAAACTCATCGGATGTAACTTCGTCATAAGCGGCTTGCAAAGTAGCCATTAGTGTGACCATAATTCCATTATTATTAAATAGAGTTTTTGTTCCACTAAATTTAAACATGACATTCTGGAAAAATATAAGAAAAGCTTCATCATTCTCAAATATTTTTTCTTCTATTCGATTATCCTTATAAAGTAATAACTTATGGACATCGTTGTGCATTGCATGTGCAGCTTCTTTAATTTGTCTTTTAGTGAATGAACCATATATATATTCCATAGTTATTCACCTCGCACATATGAATTATTAATATATCCATGACTTGCAAGTTTTCTACTAAATTCATGCTGTAATGTATCCAATCTACTTTGCATATCTTTATATGGATTCTGTATGTTTTTTTCCTCTTTTGTCCCTAAAGCTCTAGCAGTAAATTTTGCAGAGTCAACCTGTGGTTTTAACCATTCAATTGTCATTCCAAGAGTGAACAATCCTATAACATATTCCTTATCTGCAAAATCGCTAACAGGATATTGCATCTTAAATTCAATCTGTTCCATTTCGTCATCCATATTAAATGAAGCGAATTTTCTAATAACTCGTTCATCACCTGCAACCATATGTAAGCGTTCAGTCCATGTTTCATTAAGATCATTTTCGTCAAGAGAAAGTTCTTTCATATCTGAAATTCGTCCTCTTGTTCGTGAAAAAATTGTTTCGTATGGAAGCGTCATTGTGAGCCTCCTTTACTTAACGAATAACTTACTAATCAAATCAAAATCAGAATCAAAAATCTCACTTAAGGTTCTTACCTTTGAAATACTATCAAGATGTCCATTTGCGATTTCACCTGCAACCATCTGACAAAGTACATCCTTTGCACCGATAGGAAGTTTTTCAATTTCCGTTCTCATTCTGCTATTAGGTAAATCTAAAATTTCTAATAAATCCTCTGCTGTATACATATTGTCATACACTTTTGTAACTGAAGGGAAATCAGCTAACAAATCATCATCTTCAATAATGAATCTAGGCAAGAAAATATGGTCAGAACCCTTACGAATCAAAGTAACTAAATCTCTGTAGTTAATTTCGCAAGTCTTTCCATAATCCTTAAATTCATATGTATTACCAGATGGACATGTAATATTTAAACCGCCAAAACATACTGAACGACATAAAATAAAGTCAGAATCAGTAAAAGTTTTCTTTGGCTTTTCAGTTGCTTTTGTTTCAATTGTTTCTTCTGTCTTAGTAACAGTTTTCTTTGTATAAGCCATATTTGTTTCCTTTCTTTCCATATAAAATAGGAGAGTATTTTCATACCCTCCTATATAAGTGTTGTATTATATTAGTCCTGAGAAATCTTCCACTGACCAAAGTAACGACCAAGACGAGTAGCAACACCAAGCTCTCTCTGTACTTCGTACTTCATAAGGTCTGCAATGTTGCTATTAGCTTCACCTCTGTCGGTAATTTCATCAATGATTGTCTCACCAACATCGACCATATCAACCATCTTGTTATCACCAGAAGCGAAAATCCAAAGTGTATTATCATCATACATAGTCTTTGTTACATCATTTCTTGCGAATCTCTGAGGAATCTCAACAAGACGATAGCGACCATAGTTACCAAGTCTACCCATAGAAGCAACAGCTTCCTTCTGAGAAGCAGCAATCCAGTTTACATTTACAAGATTTTCAAGTTCCTGAAGACCTACCATAGTACCCATAATTACAACTTCCGCATTGTCATTTGCAACAGATACATTCTGAAGTACCTTGTTGAACTTGCCTCTGTTCTGTGTATTTAAAGCACCAGTTTCAACGAAGCCTGTCTGCACAGGAAGCTTTTTAGGAGCATTAAGAACTTCTGCGAAGATAAGATCCTGAACCATAACAACAAATGCCTTTGTAATAGCATCAATAAGTTTTGTCCAATCTTCCTGTCCAATTAAGTACTTATCAATATCAGCACCAACAGCGGCACCATAAAGATCAGTTTCAACAGAATATGTCTCACCTTCTGGTAATCTCTGGAGCATTGTATCGTGGTGTCTCTTACCCATTCTTGCTACAGAAAGAATTACTTCCTCATGCTCATTCTTGAATAAGTTCTCATCACCATCGTTAAGATTTCTATAGTTTACAAGCTCATTAAACCACTCATTCTCTTTAAGACCTGTAGATACTGTCCAGTCTGTTACCTCCTCGATAACATTGAAGAACTGTCTACCGAATTCTTCATACGCACGAATACGTTCTCTCTTCTTGGCATCCTTTGTTAAACCAAAGATTTTGAGAGACATTTCACGAAGTTTATCCTCTGCATCCTTCTTAGAAATACCCTCATCGAGTTCTCCCTTATATAAATCAAACATAAGGTTCTTAATTTCATCATAAGATGTATTCATATCATTAAACACATTCATTACATGTGTGCTAAAATTCATTCTACTCATTATATTTTATCCTCCCTTCTTACGCAATAGCGACCTTGTGTTTCTGGCTACCAGCTTCGATTGTTACCTTTTTACCTGCTACTGGTGTACCATCAAATGCATCTGCACTAAGTTCATATACATCTGTTACACCGAGAACAAAACCTCTAACGGTCTTTGTTCTGCTTGCACTTGCTTCGTTGAAGAAATTAGAAGTAGCTGTAAACTTAGAATTATAATTTTCTGCAATAGTAGGAACTTCATAAATTAAAATTGCTGGTGCATTAGGATCAATCTTCTTAACTTCTACATACCAGTTTCCATCAGCAGCCTGTTCAAGAATTTCCCCCTCAAAAGTAGTAGGTGCATCAGCGACCTCATACTGATCAAAAGATACATATTTACCTTTTCCGCATACAGTACCATTGTCTGTATCTGTCTTAATTACCATGTTTAATGTTCTACCTACACGCTCAGAAAGGACTTTAGTAGGGAAGCAAACATGATGCTGTTCAATTGAATAACGTAAAGCCATTATTTTTTCCTCCTTAAATTTGATAAAATAAAAAAGACCGCTTTATAAAAGCGACCTAACAAAAAAATGATTATTTAATTTTCTATTTATTTGTTCTGAAACAATTTTCCATATCTACTTGATTTAACAACTTTAGATGGGTTAGCGAACTGTTTCTTAGAAGTTGATTTCTTCTCCTCTGTCGATGCAGAAAAAGTTGAATGTTCTGCAATAAAATCAGAATGGATTACCTTAACCTGTGTTCCAAGTTCAGCAAGAGAATAGTTATCCATATTCTTATAAAGTTCAGCAAAATCTTTATTCACAAAATTTCCTTCTTTATCTTTTGTAGAAATAGATTCGTATCTCTCGTCTGCAAGAATTTTTTCACGCTTTTCATGAAGCTCATTCTTCTCTACAGTTTCCTTAAATGCTTTTAATTCAGTATAATTTGAACGCATATCATCAAGTTCTTTCTGCTCATCAGCAGTAACAAACTCAACATATACTTCAACTCTATCACCAGTAAGAGAATAGTTGTCTTCCTTAGAATCATAAGTCTGCTTATAATATCTTCCTGACCACCAATCACACATGATTACATAATCATCATAAACAGTGACACCATAATATGTATTATCTGCCTCTGCATATGTAGCGTTTACTAAATCCTGAATAGCATAGATTTTATCCTGTAAAGATACAGCAAACTTTTTAATTTCTCCATCTTTCACAAATGAATATTCGACAGTATTATTAGATACAGAATTATCTACTTTTTTCTTGACTTCATCATCATCTGATGGAGTAGTAGTTGATTCATCTGTAGTTGAATCCTCCTTGCTATCATCTTTAGTAGATTCAGTTGATTCATCATTAGTTGGTTCTACACCCTCGTCTGTAGAAGGAGTATCTTCCGTTGAAGTATTATCTGTAGTGCCACCAGTAGTATCAGTATCATCAAATGCTTTTGCAAATGCTTCAACTAATTCTTCGTCTGACATATTTTCATAATCGAATGTAATATCATCAACTGTCTTTCCATACTTCTGACATAACTCTTCAAATTTATTCATATTGACGTTGTTTCCTCCTTCCTTAGAATTATTTTTATTGTCAAAACAAGCAGTCTCTAATTTTTCAAGTCGTGCTTGTAATTCAACCATTTTTTCGTTAAATTTAATTAGACTGTTATTTTCTTCACTGAAATCTTCGAGCGTAATTTTGCTTCCAAGCATCCCCTCACCAATAGGTGTTCCATCTTTCTCAGCTCCCAAGCAAGTGCATCCTGCAAATTCAAAATCATCTAATTGTAGATATTTTTCTTTTGCATTGTATGAACACTCGTATACAATCAGCTCACAGCTCACCTTTGTTCCATTTTTTTCACGAATGATGTCTGCACAACGAGTATATGATTCTGGAATTGCTACACGAGCAACGACATATGTTTTATCCATATCTTTGTCATATTCGAGATAAGGTTCATCTGATGTAAAAGTACCAACCTGTTTTTCATCATATACAGTTATTTCATTACCGTTTTCGTCTGTTTCTATATGATAATCGTGAGAATGGAAATCCCAAGAACCGTCATCCAATTGATGAATGTTTGCAAGCAGTGGAGAATATTTTAGACTTGGCATTGCAGCCTTCATAGAATCTTCAGATATGTAACTACCATTACGATTAAGTAATGTATGGCAAACACGCACTTTAGCATATAATTTATTATCTTCTGCTTTTTCTATATCAGTAGAAGAAAAATCTTGAATTGCTTGTACATAAAGTGGTTTACCAGATTCCTTTGAAGAAAAATTATACATTTTCTTATGCTTACAGAAACTAATTAAATCTTCAATTGTAAAATATTTCTTTTGCATTATTTCCTCCTTTCTGAATTATTAATAAGCACTCAGATAGGAGAGTGCTAAATACTCAGCATATTACTATACTGAATTTTTCTTTTATCTATATCATCATTTGAAAACTGAATTTTTCCAGAATTCAAAAAGGTATAAATACCATTAGTAACATCAATCTTCTGAAAACCAAGAGAAGATAATTTCTCAGCAGTAGAAGTATCTGTAGTTTTTATAAAATTCTGTTTCATCCTTTTATCTCCTAATTATCATTCTTATTCTGGTCACGAGTTTTACTTCCTTCATCTGAAATCTGTGTATCAGAAACTTCTGGTTTTGTTCCATCAGAGCTATTTGAAACTGTATTAGCAGAAGTAAGAACCTTAAATCTGTTTGGTAAATCAAGAATGTCATTACCTAAAAATGCAAGTGATAATGTATCTAATTCGCTAATACCATTAAGTGCGTTGATCGCAAGAATTTTTGTTGCATCATACTGTAAATCTTTCTGTAATGATTCCTTAAAAGCGTCTTTGGTATATGCTGATACTTCAAAGAATTTCACTTTAGCAGGATTAGAAACTTGATAACCAAGCATACGATTTGTCCAACCTTGAATCTGACCAAGTAACGCTGAAATTGCAAATTCTGTATCAGCACGAGTTGCTGAACGGAATGCCTCAGCTCCACTAATAGTAGAAGAGTTCAAAATCTGTGCTCCACCAGAAGTATTTAAAACTTCCTTTGTAGCTTTTTGAACTTTTGTTGTATCAGTAGATTGATCGTCAGAGAATGAAATAGTGTCAAGTGGGATAGGGGTAATTGCAGCACCTACATAATCAGGTAAACTTGCAACCATCTTGTTATAATAATCTACAGCCAAGTCAATATTAACTGACCATGCATCGGGATCTGTTGCACCTGATAATGTTGGGATGGTAGCAGTAATCAATTTATAAATCTGTTGTTCATCTGCCACAGCTTGTACATCAGCTAAATTAAGCAACCCAATTAAGTCGATGAATAGTCCACTGTAAATTGGTACAATTGTTTCCCAAGACTCCATTCTTGACTTTGTACACAAAGCATATTCGTCTGGCATAGGTTGCCATTTGTTTTTACTATCTCCACCATAAGCTTTATACATTGAACTTAATGGTTCTCCAAGAAAATCAAGAATATCTTCAAATTTTTTATAATTACTCATATCCACACTGAATGAAAAATCACCTGTGAAATATTTTCCTGAAATCCTACAATATTCAGGTGGTATTTTTAATATGAAAATACCTGTCTCATCTATCCAACAACAACCATAATAAACATCTTCGATAAAATTATTGATTAACATAGGAAGTAGGCTGTTCTGTAAATCCATCCTGTCTAAGACTTGTAATGTTTCATAATAATCTTTTAGAATTGCTTCTTTATCATTATCTTCAATGGGACTATATGTAGGAACAACATATCTTGAATTCAAATCGAACATTGTAGCGTTATACATAATCAATCTGAAATAGACCTGAGAACGATAGAAGAGATAACGTGATAATCCACGTAATTCAGATTCATAACTGTCTATGTTCTGTAAATATCTAATGACATCATCTTTACTATAAGAACTAATAGTTGTCTGTCGAACTGTCTTAGTTACATCACGAACTTGTTTAAATGCCTGTTTACTTTCGGCAAATTTTTGTTTCTGTGCTTCAAGCTTTTCCATATACTGTTTTCGTTCAGCAGCCGTAGGTTGTCGCTTGGTAGTAGTTGTTTTAGGAGATGTTTCTGACATCTCTTTTTTTGGTCGTGCCATTTATGTAGTAAACACCTCCTTTTCTTTGAGATTTTTTATTTAATTTTTATGTGTGAATTTTTGTGATTTAATTAGAATCGTTTTGAGAACGATGATGAATGTGATGGTTGACGGATAGGGAGTTTATTAATTAAAGATTGTGTATTTTGTGTTTGGGGTTTCAATTTAAGTTCTAACTGACAAGCACACCAGTAAGAATAGGCGATGGAAGAATATCTATCTTTACGCATACCTTCAACCTCTTTTACCTTAATATTTCCATTTTTAACTTCATGATCTAATTTTATTAATTCATAAACAGCAAAAGTTGTTTGTATGTATGACATTTTCAATTTAGCCTGTTCTGTTGGAGACATCTTAAAATATCCTTTATAAGTTTCTTTTAATGAACTATCAGCATCTTGTTCAGGAATAAGAAAATTGATTTTTCCATTTTGTATTCCGTTTCTAAGTAATACACATATTTCATTGTTAAAATTAGCATTAGCCTTTACAGACCAAACAACTTTATTTGCATCACGAACCTTACATCGTTCAGCCATATCCTTATCATTTATACATGTCATGGCTTTATATCTTTTGCCGTTTTCTTGGCAAATTTGATCCTTTGTTATGAAATCATATACACCCAAGCCGATACCGTTAGTATCTAAAACTAAATCTGTACATTGATATTCATAAAAATACTTCATAACAATCATTCCTAACTCATCTGTTTTTAAACCTTCAAAAGTTTCACCATAAACAAAATTTGACTGATAAGCTGTATCATTTACTTGAATTAAATCATTAATGTAAATAGCCGAAGCATCATTCTTTTTCTTTTTTGTAGATTTCATAAGAGCAACGTCAATAGATAGTATTCTTTTACCAGTAGTTGTTAATTTCGGAATTGCTATTTTGTCATTGCAAAAACTCAATGGTGGAAATGCTTTGCGAAGTCTTCTACGAGCGGTTAATTCATCAAATTTAAACAAACTACCATCTGTATCACCAAACCACAGACATTCCATTTCCATCTGCTGAACAAGTTCATTGTAATCAGCTTCACTCATTTCATCTTCAAGCTGAGAACGAGAAAGTAATCCTTCACGCACCGATACCTGATAAGGTAATCCACATATGAAATATTTTTTTGTATCATCAAAGAAATTAAGAGTGTAACTTTGTGCTTTTTTATAAGCCCATGAACTTTTAAAATATGCACTGGACATATATATTTCTTTGTTTCTTTCCTGCATATGAGCATATTCGGGTTTTTGTAAATATTTGGGCTGTCTTGGACTTGTTAAGAATTTACGCAATACAGTATTGATAACTGTTTCATCGACCATACGAAATTCATCCACGACTATGCAATTTGCTCTGGCTGATCTTGAATTTTCTGAACTGGTTCTTGTTTTTATCCATGAACCATTTTTGAAATAAATAGAAGCGTCATTTTGACCAATATTACATTTTTCTATTTCAGAACGTAATATGGAAGATTGTTTCATGAAATCATCTTGTATTTTTAACAAGACTTCGTTAGCCTGTTTTAGAGTTCCAGAACTAACAACTATTTTTGTACCAGGAAATAAAATACACCTTACACAACAGAAGAGAGCAGTAAGATAGGTTTTTCCTTGACCTCTTGCTGCGAGATACATAACAAAATTGTAATGCATCATGCACCACAAGAGAATTTGCTGAAACCATTTAAGAGATAATCCCAGTACATCAATGACATACCTATGTGGGTTGTTACGATAATATCCTGCTCTCCAAGCAACAGTTTCCATTATCTTTTGTTGTTTATCTTTTTCTATCTCAGTCTGAGTTTTTAATTGAGGCATAAATTATACCTCCTCTTCAGCTTTCTGACCAAAGATTTTATCAAATAATGCTTCTGAATCAGTATCTTCATCATACTCAGGCTTTTTGACAGTATATTTAGAAATGAACTTCTCATAAGTAGAAGAAAATGCATTTTTCAATCCCATCATTTTAGAGAGATGTCCCTTAAAGAATACATCAATTAAGAGTCCAATTTTATCAGGATCTTTAAATTCACCTTCTGGTTCTGGAATTGGTTTTTCTTGTTCCCATTTATCAATAAGCTGTCCAAATGTAAGATTGTCAGTTAATTCAGATGCAGTTTTCTGATTAGGTTTGATATTTAAACTTCCTAATAAATTCTGTAAAGTAGCATCTAAATCTTTTGTATCTTTTCCATTTTTCTGAGCATTATCTATCTCAAGTTCCTTACAACACACTCGTTTAAATAAAAGTTCCTGAGATTTATTTTCACAGGGGTAACGTGTCGTCCAATCTTGGTATTCCGTCTCAAGATACATAAGTTCTTCGTTGTTATAATTGTTTCCAAATCGCTTTTTTGCAGATTTGAGAGTTTTTTGGACAATTTTCGTATTTGTTTCAGGCATTGATTCATCATCTATCGAGAATACCGAATCTTTATAAGTTTTTTGACTATAATCATTTAGGCTTCTACAAATCACTATCCACTGTTGAACAGCAGTGCTTCTTATTTTTTCTCCTGTTTGTTCAGAGAGTTTTTGTAACTGTTCATTGTAAACATTTTCATCAAAATACCAATTAAGTCTTCTAAATGTTTCTATGGTTTTCTCACGATTGTCAGTTCGTATATTATTTTTTTTGTCGTAATCAGTACATTCATTTAATACACATTCCTTACAAGCATAATGTTCAATACCATCAGGACTTGCCTTAGAAGAATAGAATGTCACTGCACTTTTCCATTGTCCACAATGACTACAATATATTAGCTCATTGTTCATAATGCGCTGATAGAAATTTGCAAGCTTTTTGTATTCATTACGCAAATTCACAACTGTAATTTTCTTCAACTCAGCGTCTGAAATTGGCTCTAAAACTTTAGCCATTGTTTCACCTTCTTTCCTTTTATTCCAATATAAAAAAGAGAAGCAGTAGCAATACCACTTCTCATAAAAATTCAACTTATAAAACACCATGAAAGTGCAATTTATTTAGAACGCCGTGTTAGGGATTCGAACCCCAAAGACTTTTACATCCAGACTGTTTTCAAGACAGCACCCTCGACCAATCGGACACACGGCATAAACGTAGCATATTGGACTCGAACCAATGCACCGAATAAACGATGACCTAAGATTAGCAATCTTGTGCAATACCAACTCTGCCAATGCTACAGATAAAGAGAGTCGCCTCATGAAGCAACTCTCTGTTACTATATAAATACCATATAGCCTCGCTGTCCATTTAAGTATCAGCTATTTATTGAAAATTTATTGTTTTTCTCATTGAGTTCTCAAACTCCGAACTTTCATTTAAACTGTATAGAACATATCCTATTGTTACAACAGTACCTGTTCGAAAACCGCAATAGACATAGAGCGGTAGTAAGTGTTGAGCTTACACACCTAAGTTTCGTATGCATCCAAAAAATAGGTTTTGGCATCAGGTTTACCGCATAATAATACTCGGTATGGGATTCGAACCCATGTTATCCGATAGAAAGTCGGAGGTCTTTGACCACTTGACTAACCGAGCATATTTAGGGTGGAAGAGTACCACCCATTATTTTTTACAGAATAACTTCTGTTTTACCTTCAAACTTAGTGTTCAAGGCACGAATCTCAGCAAGCTTCTTACCAATTTCTTCCTGAATCTTAGTAGCGAAAAGTTCAACCTTTGCCTTACCAATCTTTTCAACACTATCAAAAGGTGCTTTAACTTCTGATTCTGGAATCTTTGTAACATCTACAGAGAATGTAATATGAAGATTTTCATCCACAACAAATGACTGGTTGATAATATCTTTTAATTCAACAGAGATAATAGTTGAATCATCAACTTCACTATCAGTTGTAACTGGATCTCCATTAGAGTCAGCTTTCATATTAGATTTAAAGGATATCTTAGAATATTCGATTGTTCTAACAAAATTATGCAACATATCTTTTTCAGTAGCGGCATCGGTATCTGATGTACCTAATTCTGCGACAGAAATATCTACACTAATAACGTTTTCATCAATAGTTTTACTAATATTTAATTTCATGAATTTGTACCCTCACTTTCAGTTTCATTTGCAATTACTTGTTTATATCCGTCTCTAATAGCCATAAATAAATCACGCAATACTTTTTTATCAATAGAGCAATCTAAATTTGACGTATCAAATTGTGGATCACTTACTGAAAAATCTAATGTTCCGTCATTCCGTGGCACGAACAAAATTTCCACGTTGTTGTTTAAGAGTAAAGTAATAGAATCTATTTTTTCACCATTGTTGGATGTAACTTTACGAACCTGTCCAACTTTTAATGGCTCTTGCTCAATAATCAATCTACTTGCCATTATATACACTCCTTTCTTTTATTTTTCGTTTTCCTTTTAATCGTTGAGTTGCGGAAACAGGGCTCGAACCTGCATTCTCTTGGTTATGAGCCAAGTGAGCTTCCATTGCTCGTCATTCCGCTATGATAATCAGCATAAAGCACTAACTAGCTGATATTGGACTGTACACATCCAGTTATTATTCAGGTATAAACTAAGTACCCTAAGACACACAAGGTATCCATGCTTACAATATTATTCTTCACATATTTTCAGTCTTCGGAGCAAAAACCAATTGATAAGATTCAACGACTCTTATCCGTCAATTAAGGTTCTCACTAACGTAGAGAAACACGAATATGTTAATCGTCTACTAAGGCAAGACCTCTCCTTGTATCAAAATATAATGTTCAGTATATTGTGAAACTTGCGATTTTTTACAGGCTTCGCAACCTTTACATAATACGATTTTAGTGAGATTCGTAACTCTGAATAATATAAAAGTCTGCCAACGAATTGACAGACCGCCCTCACTTCCTTTTGGATGTGAGCAGCTTTGTTATATTTAGTTATTCTCTGTTATTTGGACATTTTTGACAGAAATTGCCATAGATGATATAATACTTTATAAGGTGCTACTAAAAACGGTAGGACGGTTCTCTCCAATCTGGGAGTACAAGCCCAGTCTACATAGATGGTAATTGTGCCGTAGTTCAGAAAGGGGATTTTGCCAATGATAACTTTGTCATATGAAGCGTTGATTGCACTTGTCGCATTATGCGGTGGTGCAGGATATATGCTCGGTAGAGATATACAGAAAGCAAAAAAGTAATCGTCCACTGCCAATGGAATAACGATTACTTTTGCTTGGTCAAAATAATTTATTAATTTCAGAGCAACCGTCTTGCTTTACGGTGGCATCTTTTTGAATTATCTTTAATTCCCTTATATTGTAACACATACGAAGATGGAGTGCAAGAAAAATATTACTTAGAAACAACGGAGGTTTTGTATATGGAATCATTTATAGAAATATTAAAAATAATTCTTCCTACACTTATAACAGGTATATTTACCTTTATTGTGACCAAATATAATTATAATAAAAATGTTCCTTTAGATAATATGAAAATTGCATATAATAGAATATATTATCCTTTGTATAAGATTATAAACAATAATAAGAAATATAATAAAAAAGATTTTGATGATGTTATAAACAATATATCAACTTATATGAATGATTATAATATCAAATTTATTGATAGATCCACATATGAATCATATATAATATTAAAAGATAATCCCAATAAATATAACTACAATAATTTTAAAAACAACATATATGATAGAAACTCATATCTACGCAGAAGATTAGGATATCTTGAACCTAATTTTATACAGAGTGTTATGTATTTATCTAAAGACGATAAGTTTATATTTTCCTGTGGAGTAGATGGGCTAATTATTTATATATCGTTTATAATTGCAGTTTTATTTAATAATGAAGATGTGGTCTACAAATATGCATTTGTATGCGGAGGGGTATTCTTAGTTATTTTTCTTATTAAGATTATAATTAAAGGAATAGGTATTCTAGGGGTTAGAATTATTAAATTTGGTTGTTATGTGAAGAAGTGTTGGAATAAGAAAAAGTGGTTTTAGATAAAACTAAAGATCAGAAAGTGATTTTTGTTCAACCTTTTTAATTTCTCCATCAGCAAAATATTTTGCAAATTGCTCATCTGCATCAATGTCCTTGTACACCGCAACCATATCAAGCGAATTCCAACCGACTAGCATTTGGATTACATCATCAGGAAGTCCACTTCTGGAACATGAGGTACAAAAGAAGTGACGAAGGCTGTGAAAATAGAAGTCTTCTCCTAAATGTTTACTGAATGTATCAGCCCAGCTATCAAGAGTACTTGAATCCATAGGTTCATCTATATATTCTCCATTTACTTTCTTTGGAAATAACCATTCTGATTCAATTCCGTGTTCTTTTCTATAATTCATCCATAAATCAAAATATGGCTTAAACGGTTTTGCAAGTGTATACACCGTCAACATTTTGCCCCTAGAGCCTCTTCCCTTTGTTTGGATCTTTTCAGGTGTTTTATATAAAGAACCATATATGATATTTTCATCATCGAAATAAGATACTTTAAATCGTGGTAACTCACTCTTACGTCTACCGCTAAATGCAGCTAATGCTAAAATACAAGCCTTGTCATACTTGCCTTTTTCAACCCAATAATCAAGCATTCCCTGTACTTGCTCATCAGATAACACAGTTTTAGTGAATACTTTCTCATTTGCGGGATTTTCAATTTTACGTATAATCGGTTTAAAGTTCTCATACTCATCATCCAATATAGCTTCTACATAATTTGAAAGCGATGAGAGAGTAGATTTTACTCTACGCATTCTAGCTGGCGACCATTTATATTCAGTAAGGCAAAAACTCTGATAACGAGCAATATCCCTCTTGGATAAATCAATAAAGAATTTGTTGTCACAATGCTGAAGTAGATAAACCCAAAAAATAAAAAGGTCACGTCTATATGCATTGATTGTATTTGGGGATCTATCAACTGAACGAAGATAATCCAAAAAGTCATTTCCTAACTCTATATTCTCTTTATTACACTGAGCCAATAACTCATCAGTAACAATATTGTTATGTTGTATTTTTCTACCCATTAAATCTCACTTCCTTTCGTATACAAAAAGAAGCGAGATAGTAGTGGACTAAATCGCTTCTCTAATTTATTTACTATGTAATTGATTTTAAATGCTTGCCCATTATACAAAAGCCTTACACTTTTATGAGAGTTTTTATCACTCTTGACCACTCTTGAGGTTCACGCAAGTTGTTAACGATGTCAACTCATCGCCATATGCTCCTTATATGGATGTCCTTAATAGGGGAAAGATTTCTCTTTCTGGCAATAGTGACTTTAATAGGATTCGAACCTATATCCATTCCGTCAGTGGCTTTCACACTGGTGTCTGCGGTTTTACCTTGGATGCTTTAACCATTAAGCTATAAAGTCATACAAAAAGAGTGTGCAGCATACACCGCACACTCCAAATAATCTAAAACCCAAAAGCTTTTAACATCTTCTGAATATCTTCATGACTCAATTCATCACTAGAGTAGTAAGAATAACTCACATAAGAGTTACCATCTGACCTACTGGCAGTAAATCCGTGAGTATTTTCATCTTCGTCTTCAGAAGTACGTAAATAAGTTTCATTATGACAATTACAGTTCTCACAATCACCATCGCAGCCATCATAATTGCCAACTTCTACTTCATATACCTCATCAGATTCAATCTTTGGAATAATCTTAGAATTACAATCATCAAAGATATATACGACATCAGCTTCAACAAAGATGTACTTATCATCTCTCTTAACAGGTTCACACCAAATTTCGTCATCTAATAAGCTGATAACGAAAGCGTCATCATAACCATCCCATTCAGGATCTGCTAATTCATTGATAAATGCAATATTATATCCGATTCCAACAAGTTCACGAATAATCTCTTTTACATCTTCATATTTAGCAACAACGTCTACTGAATTGTATTCATCATTAGATTTTACTTTGTCATATGCATCTGAAACAGCACAAGCAAAATTTTCATGGTCTTCAAAATGTAATGTTTTTATAATAATCACGTCCTTTCAGAATTAAGCGAGTGTTTTTACTGACTTAGAAATCTTGAATACTAACTGATCTTCAGCATCCTTGTGCCATGTAGAACCCTTATTCTCGCCAAGCTGAACAATGCCTGACTTTTCAGCAACATGCTTTGCTGAGAAATTACCCAGACCAGGAAGAGGAACTTTTTCTGTCTTATTCTCGGATATATTCTCAACAACACATTCTGCAAATGCTTTAAGAACGGCATCTGTTTCCTTCTTTGTAATCTTATACTTACCTGTACAATCAGCGTCAGAATTTAAAATATCTGTAGCTCTTTCTGTGACTTCCTTAACAACTAAATCCTTTGTCATATTTTTAAAATCTCCTTTTAATCTATAATGTTTTTGCACTTTTAATATAATAAGTGCTGATTTAATAAAAGAGGGTAGTAGTCAATACGATCTACTCCCTCAAAAAATCTTATTCAACCCAAAGCTGAATCTTATCAATATATCTACCAAAACAACCAGCATATCCATCCTGTCCATTAACTGTTTGGTCATCTATCTGAACAGGGTAATATTCACCCATACCCTGTGGTGATACCTGCATATATAAGCACTGGTATTCATAACCATCAGGCGTATAGAATACTGCCTTTAGCGCATCAATAGGTGTTCTGCCGTTACCTGCATAACCATTTTCATCATCATTAATGTCATAGCCATCAACTTCTGGAAGCCAATCGCCGTTAAGTAAGTGAACCTGATATCTTACATAACCTTCACTAACACCAATGGCAATACCTGTAATTGCCTGATCATCACTAGCACCAGCCCAATCATCTCTATCATGAACTTCATCCCACCAACGATTATTTGACTTAGCCCTATAATAAACATCAACATGACCTAAATCATTAGTTCTACCACCTGTAGTTTCATTATTATCCGAACTATTATTGTCAGAACAATCTTCACTTGAATCTTCTGATACTACTTCGCCTGTTAAGGCTTCGACTATAGCATTCGCACAGGCTTCAGCATCCCATCTGTTAGCATCGTCTCTATCATCCACGAAGCAACATTCAATTAAGATAGCAGGGGCTTTTGTGTTTCTAAGAACATAAAGTCCTGAATTGGTTTTAAATCCTCTGTTCCTAATATTAAGTTTTTCTGAAATTGCCTCACAAATCTTCGAACCAATTTCTTCTGTTCCAGTGTCATATCCGTAAACTTCTGTACCACCAGTAGAATCATCACCTTCATAGTCATCTCTACCAGAGTTAAGGTGTATAGATATATCTAAATCAACATTATGTGAATTACACTTGCCAACAATTGTTGCCAAACAACCATTCTGTGATGTATTTTCATCACAAGTGCAATCGTAAACAGTATGTCCAAGGTTTTCTAATTTGGCAATTACGGCATTCTTAACAATTCTATCTTCAACAGACTCCTGTAAAATACCAACTGCACCATAAGCACCCTCATCCTGTAAGCAGTGACCCGCATGTACATTATATGTAGACATTATATATTCCTCCTATATAAAATAAATAAAAATAAAAGAGGGTAGTACAAACTATCCTCATAAGAACAAAATATAATTAACTAAGCTGAATATCTTTTATCATTTCAACTTCGTTATCTTTTAAAATTACTATTGTTTGAGATGCTATACTACTACAATAAAAATTTTTGGAAAAATCATTGAATCCGCTTAAGCAGCCTGTAGATATAGCATATCTACCATGATTTTCTGACTGAATGGAAAAATTGTGGAGATGTCCACTAAAGATTAAATCATAGAACTGATTATCACTAGAAATAATTTTTGCAAGATTATATCTATCATTTTTATATTTATCACCATGAATAAATTTACAAGATAACCCACAAACAGTAATATTAATTTCAGAATCATTATAATTTGTATCTAATATAGAAATACGTTCACAACCGCTTACATCAACCAAATCTTTAATATGTTCAGTAATAAGCACATTTGCATTGTCACCTTCATAATTCTTTCTCTTGTCACCTGACATGCGATCATGATTTCCAGCAATACCACCAAATATAACATTACAATCTTCAGCTAAAGCGACTAATAATCTATATATTAGTTTAGTAGCCTTATGTATTTGCATAGATTGTAAAAATTCACAATTATGTGCTTGTGTTTCTCTCATATATGAATTCTCGATCATATCACCTGTTGATATAACCAGAACCTGACGAATATTATATAATTCAATATATTTTTTACATTCAGAAATATATTTATCTATTCTTTCATTAGCAATTTCCCAATTAAAATTATTACCATTACAATTGTTAATTATATAGCCAATATGCCAATCAGTAATATGACATATCATAGTGTAATCAGATTCTTCTTCAACAGAAGAGTACATATATGTAGGAATTTCCATTGAGAAATTATTATCTTTCATATATTGTTTCAATTCATCAGCAACAGTAATGCAAGGAACTAAATCTCGTTTAAGTTTATTAAGTTTCAATCTATCATTATGTATTTGCTGTTTAACAATATATTGTTCACCTAGTACTTCTTTAGCATCATCAAGAGTACTACTTTTTTCTGTTATGTTTTTAGCTTTTAAATATTCTCTAACAAAATAATTGCCAAATATGGTCTGACTAGCCTTTCTAACGCTATCATAATGACATTTTATATCATATTTATCTACAATTTCTTTCCAATCTATATCTGAAATACCAGACATTTTATTCGAAATTTCTTGTAAAACCTGTTCATAAGTTGATGGGGTTAGCCCATATTTTTTTAATTCTTCTTCGAAATTATAAATATAGTCCACCTACTCTCTATTCTTCATTAGATTCAGTAGGTTCATCGAGTTCGCTTTCCTCTTTTACCTTCACATTTATTTCAACACTGCCACCGTTAAATACTGATAGAAGAGTAGCAAGCTTCTTTTCTTCGCCATCTACATCAATGGTCATATTATCTGTGTCAATGATACCTGCAATCTTCATAGAAGTTGTTGTAATTTTTTTATAAGCAAAATTCATATATTCATTTACTCCTTTAATTTATATATTCAAAATTAATTCTTTGTCTCTTATTATTTCGTGTTATGTAACAACTTGTACCTTGTTTACAAGAATTACATATTCCTCGATTATTTGAAAAATTATAAAAGTCTTGTGCTTGTTGTATTGAATCAAATATTTTATCATCTTGAATACAACGAACCATTCTTTTGTTGCCATTAGGTTTAAAACCGCATATACCTAATTTGTTTCCTCTTTTTAAATATTTATATATTGTTGTTTTATGAACTTTTATAGGTAAATTATTTAAAATTTCTTCACAAGATGTTAAACCATTGTTATATAATTGGATTGTCTTAAGAAATAAAGAGTTTTGTGATTTTAAAGAAATTTCATTAGATCGGAAG
>OODA01000433.1_pt1 | contig 26301 bp, 22 predicted proteins | sample 1671341 | NCBI WGS metagenome assembly OODA01 (sample SAMN06348147, study PRJEB24527) | human gut metagenome | biome: human gut; feature: ankylosing spondylitis patient; material: feces | host: Homo sapiens | place: China | collected 2015-10 | reverse complement strand
TCCCCGACGCGAGACGCGTCGCCCCCATTAGAGGTAGCGTTTGGTGCTTGAGACCGTTCGATTTGTACACAAATATTTGCTTCCTTTCCCGTCTGCCTACATATAAATGATTGTGTGTGATTTTTCTGCCATCTTACACTTTTCATGCGTAATAAGTTGATACACAGAACTTTCAAGAGTGTAAGATGATTTCAAAGTATCTTACACACCCCTGCATACATCTTACACACCTTACCCCACCGTCTTGCAGTCATTTTTGTCGTGTGCGGTGGATCATACGCCATAGGGACGTAGAGAAATCTGTCGGAGCAACAGACTTTTCTACTCCCCTATGCTGTAATATCTTCCTCCCGTGCTTGTGCCGTGTGGCAGTGTGTGGGGTGTGTAGGTTGCGTGTAGGTGGAATTTGTAGCATCTTACACTAAGTAAAGCATTGATAGTCAATGTGTTACAACGTGTTTGTGTAAGATGTAAGATACTCGGTAAGTAAAGTTTTTGTAGTATGGTAAAGGTCTCAAGTACCACTAAACGCAAGCACTAATCGCAAGCATAAAACTCAAGCGCTAAACTCAAGCACAAAACTCAAGCACTAATGGGGGCGACGCGTCTCGCGTCGGGCATTAAAGCAAGGGCTCACTAACAGGCATGTAATTAGTGCTGAGCTTTTGTGTTTAGTGTATGAGCCTTTGCCTTAATGCCCGACGCGAGACGCGTCGCCCCCATTAGAGGTAGCGTTTTGTACTTGCGTTTTGTGCTTGCGTTTAGTGGTAGCGCTTTTTTCAGACTTTGTCAATGCGTCACCTAATCAAATGACGCAACTCACTGATTTTCAATATGCGCTATGTGATGGCGCAGTAAAGTGATGAAGTCAGGACTTTTTTTGATTTGGACTTCCGAGCGATACTCCGAACGATGCTTCAAACTATGCTCAGAACGTTAGCTTGAGCGGTGGCTTTGGGCGGATATTTGGCAAAAATGAGCTGAAAAACGCGTTCGCCCGTCATTTTGTAAACTATCTAACGAAATCAGACCACTTTTTACTGTCAAAATAACTTGCAACATGATGTATATCACAAAGAAAATACTATTTTTGCACTATACAATCACGTTTGGCATAAAATGCAATATGCCAGACGCGACACACATCATTACAAACATTAAATATTAACAGACATGTTAGCATTTATCAAATCAAATTATCAGATTGGCGACACCATTGAGGTTACCTGTTCGGAAGGCGTGATTGCCGGACAAATAGAGTATGTAAACAACAAATACATTGTTTTGCGCCAATCTAATGGAAAGGTCTGCGGCATTGCAGCCTCAGACATTCGTACTTTTACTGCAAACAGTCCGGTACCTATGATGCCCTGCAATGGCAAGCAAGCTACAGTTGCACCAACTGAAAGCGATGAAGACCTACAAACTGAGGACTTAAATAACGCAACTACCACTGACGCAGACATTCGCACCGACGCTGAGGAACGTCCACAAACATTGCGCGATGTACTTGGCGATGAAGCAGACAACATTCCATCGGCCGACAATCTGACCGGCGCGGCCCCCGTGGCTGAACCCAAAGTGGTGGGACACATCGACCTTGAACGACTGCAAGCTATCGACCCCCGAATGGGACGCAAAAAGTACTTTAAGTCTGATTACGCAGATAATGATGGGATAAATGCCTACAACCAAACTAACGGATATAATGGTTCGGGCGAACATGGTGTGGCACGCACGCCATACGTTGGCGCACGCGGACGCATCACTTACTACAATGCCATAAAGCGCTATGGCTTTATTCATGACTTTAACACCGAAAATGACCTTTACTTCTACATTCAGCAAATAGCCGAAGATGAATTGTGCAACGAACTGCACAAGGGTACAAAGGTTGTTTATTCTATCGGCAGAAACAACATGGGGCCTATTGCCACCTGTGTGCATCTGCCGCACACCGTTGAAGACACGCTGGCCATAGCCGACGACCAAATTGACGCACGCCACTATTATCTGGCCAAGGGACTTATTGAACATGTGCTTGAACTCTTCCCCGACAATGCCGAAGCCAAAGACATGCTTGAGGCGGTGAAGGACAAACTGCCGGCACCATCGGCCTACAACAACACTACGCCCGATGGTATACAAACCTACAAGCCCTGCGCCACCTACGCGCATGCCAAACGTGCTTACCTTAACAAGGAATACGACAAGGCTGAAGAACTTTACACCAAGGCCCTGACCAATGGCGAACGACCCGAAAGTTGCGTAAAGGACCTCGTTACCTTGTACGTTTCACGCTACAAACAGGCTGAAACTGAGACAGAGAAGGAGGCTGCCCGCCACAAGGCCAAGGAGTTTATGAGTGCACACCGCGACCAACTGACCGACTCACTCACTACCAAGCAATTCTTGGCTCTTAACTATTACTTGCCCATTCAGGCCTACGACGAGTTCATTGCTACTGTAGACAGCATCATGACCGACCCGCAAGTGGCCAACTCGGTTGCAAGGAAAGTGTTTTACATGTGGCAAAAAGCCATTTCGCTCAACAAACTCGGCCGTACCGATGAGGCTTTGGAACTGATTGAAAAGGGACTGGAACTGGCGCCGTTTAACCGCCAGCTGATCAACTTGCGTGAGAACATTCTGCACCCTGAAACGGGTGACGCCCCCACCCAAGCAACAGACAATGTGGCTAACGACGAAGCGAATGCTGCCACGGAAGCTGAAACTGACAAAGTGGCTGCCGACAACACGGAGGACAGCAAAGAGAATGCGGACAATGCGGGTGATGAAGATGTTGCCTCTGACAACGACAGTCCGATAAGCACAGCCTCAGCACCTTGGTGGGGGAACAACTAAAAACACCCACTGCGTGGACGAAACTCGCAAACAAGTTGACGAGTTGATATGACTGTCCGTAAGACAATAACATAGAAAACCTATCCGCAATGCTTACAACCGGGCGTTGCGGATATTTTTTTGGGGAAAAGAGCCCCCCATTAAAGGTCGCGTTTGGGGCTTGAGTCCGTTCGCATGTTTACGCTTCACCAAAAAGTAATATATTACTATGGCTCACGGATCGCACCGATTGCACGGATTCTTTCGCTCACGCAACGTGCTTTAGCACCACGGAGATGACGGATTTGACGGATTTTGTGAGCATAGCATGCTCACTTCGCCATTAGCTCGTTGCTGCGACCAGGTCCTTTACTACATAATCTGTGCTAACATATTTCGCCACGGGTACGTTACGGGCCAATAGCGAAGTGAGCATGCAATGCTCACAAAATCCGTCAAATCCGTCATCTCCGTGGTGCTAAAGCACGTTTCATGAGTGACAGAATCCGTGCAATCGGTGCGATCCGTGAGCCTATAATATCAGAGTGGTTTCACCGTACAGCAATAATTCGCAAACAAAATAAGCGGGAGGAAAACGCCTGATATGGTTTTCCTCCCGCTTAATATAGGGGTTTGTAAGACTTACGTCATTACGTTGTGATTATTAGAACTCGTAGCGACGATCCTTCATATTAGAGTTGTGGAGCAACAGATAGTTGAATGTAGCCTGGTAAGCACGCTGGCCGTTCATCTGGGCTATCTGAGCCATTTCGGCCTGAGCGTTGAACTTGTCGGCAGTCTTGCTCTGGGCAGTAACCTTGAACACGTAAACTGCACCTGCACCCTGTACAAGGCCAGAGAAATTGTTTACGGCAGTCTTGGCAATGGCACCTGCGAGCTTGGGCTCGGGCACGTTTACACCATTTACGGTGGGGTAGCCGGCCATTGTCTGATTGGTAAGTGTGGCAATCACGTTGCCTTTGAGTTTCTGCATGTCAGACACAGTCTTAACATTCTTGGCCATAGCCATAGCCTTTTCAGCCTTCTTTTGCTGCTTAACAACCTGTGTGAGGAAGTCCTTAACCTGCTTGTTGTTCCAAGGCAAGTAGCCCTTGTCGTTGGTGGCTGTAACGCAAGCTACAATAAGGTGGTCGCCGTTGCGGCCGCACTCGTAGAGCTTTGAAACCTCTCCGGCCTTGGCCTCGTCGAAAATCCAACGTGCGCAATCCTTTGCACCGCTGCCGCCAATGCGTGAGGCAATGACATTTTGAAGGGGTGAGTAGCCGGGCAGGTCGGTTATCATGTAGCCGCTCTTGGCAGCATTCTTTTCGATAGAGGCAACGTCCTTGTTCTGAGCCAAGAAGCGGTTGAAGCGGCTAAGCTCGTCCTCGTAAGTCTTCTTTGAGAAGTTGAGGGGGCACTTAACGATTGCCACATTGTACTTTGTAACCATCTTTTTGCGGTCGAGCACCTGTACAACGGCTGCGCCCTGGTCGTTAGAGATAACTTGTGCGCTGTGTGCACCAATCTTGTAGAGCTGGCTCAGGTAAGAGGTGCTCTCTTCCTGCATGCCGAATGATTCGTACTGGTTAGAAGAAATCCAAACAGAGTCAGAGGGCTGACCGTATTTCTTGGCCAATTCGGCAAATGAGGCACCAGCGTTCAGAGCTTTCAGTATAGAGTCGGCCTGTGCCTTACGCTCAGCGGGGTCGGCTTTGGTTGATGCTATCTGACGGTAGAGAATAGAGTCGGGTGCTTCTTCCTTGCCAATGAGTTTGATGGTGTTGATGGTGTTGTCCTGTGCATTGTAGTATGTGGGCTTAACGCTGCCAACTGCCATAGAGTCGAGGGCGGCAACCACATCGGGCATGCTTTGGAAGGCCTGCTTGCTGAGTGCAAGGTTAGAGTATTGTGCGGCAGAGTTTGACGAGCGTACGATGTTGGCTACGTCACCGCCATTTTGCAACTGCTGCTGGAAACCTTGTACCTTCTTGGTGAGTTCGGCACGGTCTGAGGCACTTGCCACTACATTGACATCGATCAACTTGATGTCGCGAGTCTCGACGGGTGAGTAGAAGTTGTCCTTGAACTCGTCATAGGCTTTCTTCAAATCGTCGTCTGAAACTTGAATGCCCTTGTCGTCGATAGCAGAATAGGGGAGTGCTGCAATTTCGACATTCTTTTGAATGTTGCGCTCGTCAAAGTTCTCTTTAGCGGCAATGGGGTTAGAAACGAAGCCCATTGCAAAGAGCATGCTGAATTTGTTAGAGAGCAATTCGTCGCGGAGCTGCTTTTCGGTGTAATCCCAAAGCTTCTTAACCATTTGTATCTGCTCTACAGCTTCAGCGTTTTGTGCTTGTTGAGCCTGTGCAAGGGTCTTGTTGTAGTTCTTCATGAAGTCCTGCAGACTCTGAAGGTCGAATCGGCCTGTCTGCTGGTTGCGGAAGAACATGGTCATCATTTGCAGGCTTTGTGCATCGCCTTGGCGCAGTGCTTCCTGCACTTCGCCATCGGTTACGAAGAGGCCGAGTTTGTCGCACTCGTGCTCTATCATGCTTTTTTGTACAAACTGCTGCCAAACCTGCTCGCGGATTTGTTCTGTTTGCTGGTCGTTGAGGGTGCCGTCCTGCCCCTGCATACGCATTTGCATTTTGGCTACTTCGCTTTGCTCATCCACCATTTGCTGGAAATCTTGAATGTTGAGCTTTTCGCCGTACACCTCGCCTACAATGTTTCTGTCCATGTTGGAGGTAGTTTCCAACGAGCGGAAGAATTCTTCGGCAATGAAGGCAAAGAGGGCCAGGCCCAATGCGCCTACAAGCAGTGCACCTTTGCTTCTGATTGATTGTAATGCTGCCATTTAAGTTGTTAGTTATTATATTGTTTTATTATTATTTGCAGTATACATAATTTCGGGCAAAGTTAGGTAAAAAAAAGCACTTACGGAGGGGTAAGTGCCTTTAATTTTGAGTTGTTTGCCTATAAGTGTGTGCAAGGTTTGTGTTAATATTGTGTATTAAGTATCTTGCAGTTGCTTAGTTATAGTTATTCGCGTCGTGTTTTGGGGTGGCTCACGGGTGCGTCGCGCTTGGGTTGTTGCGTGCTGTCAGCCTGTGTCTGGCCGCCGTTGTCGGAGGCGTTAGGTTGTGGCTGTTGTGGCCCTGCAACATCGCCCATTGGCATGAAGCCGCGCGATTGACGTATGTGGTATTGTGTGGGGTGCCCGTTCTGCATGGTGGCGCGGAACCATGTGCCTTCAATTTCCTGTTGTGGCTGTTTGAGTATGGTGTGCACGTTCGATGCCATTTCGCCCGTCTGCATGTTCCAATATAGCTCTTGGGTGCGCAGGTGGCTTTGCGATGTTTTGTCGTCGATTACAACGTTGCCGCGCAGTTTCCACACGTTTTGGTTATAAAGCCAGGCACTGTCGGCGGCGAAGCGCAGGTCGACCTTGAATTTGTTGTCGTAGCGCTCGAGAAAGAGTCCTTTGGGAAACTCCCAGCGCGGTGGTGTAGTTTTGTCGTAAATGCGCCATTCCTCGGTTATGATTTTGTAGCGCACCACGCCCGAGTCGGTAATGAGTTTCGACACGCCGTAGGTGGTCATTACCGGCAGTGAGTCGCGTCCTGTTACGGTGTTGCCCATGGGGGGCGCATCGTTGGTGCACGACAGTGGCACGGCCAGCATGGTTAATAATGCTGCGACGTGCCACTTGTGCAATAATGTGATAAATGCTTTGTACATAGGTGTTGTGAACCAGCGGGCGGTTAGTCAACCTTCCACTTCATGAACCAACGCTCGTTGAAGGTCAGTCCGATGCTGAAGCGAATGTAGTTTTCGGTAATCATGCCGGCCGTTTTGGGCTTGACGTGCTCGTATTGCACAGAGAAGTTTATGAGGCTGCGGCTGTTGTAGGCATTCATGATGGGCAGTGCCACGCCAAGGGCTGCCAAAAAATCGTGCGGACCATCGTTGCCGTTGATTTTGGCATACGATGTGGCGTATGACAAACCAGCGCGGTAGCGCACGCGCTGGTGCCAGCGCATTCCCTCGGGGTTGGGTATGTACTCTGCGCCTACGCTAACTTTGTGCATGTCGGCAAAGAAGCCCTTTTGTGTGACATACTTTAGTGAATTGTCGGCGAGTGTCACCACGTCGGGGAATTTTACGTTGCTCCACTTTTGAAAGGTGTAGTCGGCTCCCACGCGCAGGGAGTTGTTGTGTGCCCAAGTCAAACCCACGCCGAATGTGTGGGGCAACTGAAATGCGTTGCGGCAGTTGAGTGTGTCGCCGCTGATAACTTTGCCTGATTGTATGCGCTGGTTGTAGAACGCGGCGCTGCGGTTGACATCGTGTCCTAAGCCATAGGTCACACCCAGTGTGAGTTTGTTCTTGCTATTGATGCGCTGCTCGTATTGCAAACCAAAATCAACCTTGTAGGTGCGAATGTCGGCCGAGTAGGTCTGGCGTGTGCTTGGCGTCGAACTGTTGGTGGTGCCCGACACGTTCATTACCGATTTGTGCTCTATGTCGCCCCACAAGTATCCCAGGTTGACACCCACGGAAAGTGGTTTAATTGGTGCCCAACCGATGCCGGCATATACCTCGTGCAAGCCGCCATCGCCCGAAAAGGTGTTGGTCTGTTCAATTTGTGAATAGCCGTCTTGTGAAAGACTTGACTTGGTGCTTGTTATTTCGTAGCCAATGGTGCTGAATGGCACAAGGCCGATAGACATGCCCAGACGTGGCGCCATGCGGAACCCAGTTGTGATGTAATCAACAGAGGTGTTTTTGGCATTGGTCTTTGTGCCATTTTGTGAGAAATTGCCGTTTTGCAATGACACTCCCACGTCGAAAAGGAATGACAGCGAGTCGATAGCAGCATACGAGGCAGGGTTTTTGGTGTTGAGTTCGGTGCCGTTGCGCATACCGTATGCGGTTCCGGCCATACCCTTGTTGAAGGCATTGCCTCCGTCGCCCAACAAGCCGAAGCCATAACGCGAGTAGGGTGAGTTGCTGCCATTGGTTTGTGCCAATGCGCCGAGCGGCATCACCGCCAGGGCTGCGGCAGCCAGGTATTTGTGGAGTGTTGTCATCTTTGTTGATATTGTAAAATACAATTCAGCCCTATTTCGACCAGGGCGTCATTGCGTTCGACTTCAGTTTCTTGTGCAAAGCGGTAGCCGTTGCCTCCTGTCAGAAAAATGCGTGCATCGGGTTTGCGGCGCATCATGGTGCGTATGTATCCCGTTATTTCGTAATCCATGCCTTGCAGCACCCCGGCGCGTATGGCATTGATGGTGTTGCTGCCAATGCGTTCTATTTCGCCGTCGGCATTGACAAGTGGCAGGCGCGCTGTTTGCTCGTGCAGTGCACGAAGGCGCATGCCCAATCCGGGTGAGATGTTCCCGCCCAGATAGTGGCCTTCGGCGCTGACATAGTCGTATGTAATGCAGGTGCCGGCATCGACAATCAACAGGTCGTGCCCTTTGCAGCAGTATGCCGCTCCCACTGCAGCAGCCAGCCTGTCGGCACCGAGTGTTTCGGGCGAGGCGTAGTCGCACACAAGTGGGGTGGGGGTGCAGCCCGTAACTTGTACCGTGAAAGGCACCAGTTGGCGTATGGCGTCGGCCACTTCGGGCCTGGGGCGTCCCACCGACGAAAAGGCGCAGGCATCTATTTTATATTCGTCTGCTATCATGGCAATGTTGTTGGCCAGGTCGTCGCCCAGCCGTTTGCGCATCACCATATTGTCGCCATCGAACACGGCGGCTTTGGCAGAGGAATTGCCAATGTCTACTATTAAATTCATATATTGTTTTGTAATCAAGGGGCAAAGTTAGTGCAAGGCGAGCGCAATACAAAACGAAAAACTTAAAACTTTCGTTTTTATTGCCGAGCCGCCGCCAAACTTGCACAAAGTGAAAGTGTGCAAGTTGCAACATATTCGGGGCAAAGTTAATGCAAAGCAAATTGTTGCTGTCCGGTAAAACACAAAATAACATTATTGCTGTCCGGTAAAACATAAACGCAAGAACGTACTCAAGCAGCAAACGCTACCTCTAATGGGGGCGACGCGTCCCGCGTCGGGGCATTTTTCAGCAGCCCCGTCTTGTGTGGGAAATTATGGCAAGGGCTCACAGATAGAAGTGTAATTAGTGCTGTCTGTGAGCCTTTGCCTTTATGCCCGATGCCGCGGGACGCGTCGCCCCCATTAGAGGTAGCGTTTGCTGTTTGAGACGCTTTACCCGTACTGCAATAAAAGCAAATGCAGCGCAAAGCAAAAAACATTGTTTCGCTTTGCGCTGCATACATATATAGTATATCAATTACTGAAAGTAGACCCTCTTGACGCGGTTGCTCACAGAGGTAAGCACCTCGTAGGGTATGGTGTCAAGTTTGTCAGACAGTACGGTTACAGGCAGGTTGTCGCCAAAGATTTCAACCGTATCACCCTCTTTGCAGTCAATGCCCGTCACGTCGATCATGCACACGTCCATGCAGATGTTGCCAATGTACGGAGCTTTCTGTCCGTTAACCAGACAGTAGCCGTTACGGTTGCCAAGGTGACGGTTCAAACCATCGGCATAGCCAATGGGTATGGCGGCAATGCGCGAATCGCGTTCGACAAATGAACGGCGCGAATAACCGATGCTGTCGCCCTTGGGCACATTACGTATTTGCAAGATGGTGGTGCGCAGTGAGGTGACGTTGTGCAGGCGGCGGTTGTCAATGGGGTCGATGCCATAAAGGCCGAGGCCGAGGCGTACCATGTCGAGGTGGCGCTCGGGAAAGCGCTCGATGCCGGCACTGTTGCAAATGTGGCGCAATATTTTGTTGGGGAAGGCGCGTTGCAACTGTTGCGAAGCCTCGTCAAAAAGTTGGAACTGACGTGCCGAGAACTCGTCAAAGTCGGGAGAGTCAGAACCTACGAAATGAGAGAATACTGAGCGGGGCACAATGGCCGACTGGTGTTTGAGACGCTCAATGATTTGTGGCACGTCCTTGAGCGGGTTGAAGCCAAGACGGTGCATGCCGGTGTCAAGCTTGATGTGTACGGGGAAACCCTGTATGCCTTGCTTCTCGGCTGCGTGTACCAGGGCGTCGAGCAGTTTGAAACTGTATACTTCGGGCTCAAGGTCGTATTGGAAAAGCGTGTTGAATGCCGTCATTTCAGGGTTCATTACAATAATGCCTGTTGTGATGCCGGCGCGTCGCAAGTCGGCTCCTTCGTCGGCCACGGCTACGGCAAGGTAGTCTACGCCGCGGTCTTGCAGAGTTTTGGCTATTTCAACCGAACCAGCTCCGTATGCCGAGGCTTTGACCATGCAGGTTATCTTTGTCTCGGGTTTCATGAACGAACGGTAGAAATTGAGATTCTCGGCAATGGCTTCGAGATTGACATCGAGTGTGGTTTCGTGCACACGCAATGACAAAGCTGCCGTAATTTGCTCAAAGCCAAATTTGCGCGAGCCCTTTATCAGCACCATTTCATTGCTCATGGTGTCGAGCAGTCCGCTCTCGGTTAAAGCGTCACTTGTGGGAAAGAACACCTTTTTGACATTAAACAGAGCGTGTGCAGCAGATATTTCGGGGCCAACGCCTATCAAGCGGTCTATGCCGCGGCGCTCTATCATGTCGGCCACCTGGGTGTAGAGTTCGGTAGTGGGCAGTCCGGTTTGCAGAATGTCAGACAAAATGAGCGTTTTAGGCTTGTTGCCTTGTTCCGGACGGCGGTTCATGAAGTCGAGCGCAATGTCGAGCGAGGTGACGTCGGAGTTGTATGTGTCGTTGATGAGGGTGCAGCCTCTCACGCCTTGCATCACTTCGAGACGCATGGCCACGGGTTCGAGTTGCGCCATGCGCTGTGCTATGTCGGCGGGCTGCAGGTGTAGGTAAAGGCATACGGCAAGGCAGTGAATGCTGTCTTGCACAGAGGCATCGTCGGTAAAGGGAATGCTCATGCTGTTTTCAACACCCAAGAACCGGTAAACGATATCCGTGTGGTCGGCCTTCTTGGTGATGCTGCGTATGTAGAGCGTGGCATCGGTATTGCTGGTAGACCATGCGATGGTGTCGCCCGTGTAGAGTGACACCGCCATGCACTCGCTGATGACGGCATCGTCGGCGCAGTAAACAATCACATCAGCGTCTTTGAAGAGCGAAATCTTTTCAAGGCACTTCTCTTGTATAGTGGCAAAGTTCTCTTGATGGGCAGGCCCGATGTTGGTCATTACACCAATGGTGGGCTGTATGATGGCCTTGAGTGCTGCCATCTCGCCGGGCTGTGATATGCCGGCCTCAAATACTCCGACCTGTGTGTGCTCGTTGAGCAGCCATACGCTGAGTGGTACGCCCACTTGCGAGTTGTAAGAGCGTGGTGAGCGTGTGACATGCATGGAGGGTGACAATAATTGGTAGAGCCACTCTTTTACCACAGTTTTGCCATTAGAGCCGGTCACGCCAATTATGGGCAGGTCGTATTCCTCGCGGTGGCGCTCGGCCAGGCGCTGCAAAGCCTTGAGCGGGCTTACTACCAACAGGAAGTTGGCATCGGGGTAGTCCGTTTCATAATTGGCTGGCACATTGCCTACAACAAAGTTGCGTACGCCGCGGCGGTATAATTCGGGTATGTAGTGGTGTCCGTCGCCTAATTTTGTACGAATGGCAAAGAACAACGTGGTCTCTGCAAAGGCCAATGAGCGGCTGTCGGTCAGCAGCCAGTCAATGCACGCTTCGGCTGAGCCAAAGCGGCGTGCGCCAATCAAGGCGGTAATATTATCGATGGTGTAATGCATATATCTTAATCAATAAGTGCAGTATGGTTGCATTTTATGGAAGAAGCTGAATAGGTGTTATCAGACCGTAGGAGGCAATGTGTGTGCAGCGGGTGTGTTGCAGCACATGGCTTGAATGATGTAATAGGAGTCGGTTTGTAGCAATATAAACACTTATGGCAGTGGCACCTTTACCACATCAACTACGTGGCTGCCTGCGCCAATAAGGTCGGGACGTTCTGAAATGCGCTTTTGATAGGCTATGAAGTGGGCAAAAGTTTCTTCGCTCATGCGGTTGAGGCGGGTGCGCATATAGTCTGCTGCGCCATCGGGCGAGAATATGGTCACACGTTGCAATCCGGCTTTTTGGTTGAGGCGGTCAATGTCCTCAATTCGTACATAGTCGTACAATTCGTCGGCTTGTGCTTGTATGTGATAGTTGTTATCAACCACGCCTTTGGCCATGAGTCCGCCAATTCTTTCCTCGTCAAAGCAGTATGACAGAATGCTGTATTCGTTCATCAGATATGCCACAAAAATCAGTCCGCCAGGCTTTGTCACGCGTTTGGCTTCGTTAAGAGCCCGCAGTTTCTCTTCATCGCCAATGAGGTGATATAGCGGGCCGAGCAGCAATGTGACGTCTGCCGATGCAGTTGGTATGAACGGCATGTGCCTTGCATCGCCCCGTACGACATCGGCCGTTGGTTCACGTTTCAGAAACACGTCGATGTTGCGTTGTACGAGTTCGACGGCTTTGACGCGATAGCCTTCGGCCATTAGTGCCGATGTGTAGCGGCCTGTGCCGGCTCCTATGTCGAGCAACGATATGTCGGGGTGCAGAAAGCGGTGCAGGTGGTGCATGGTGGTGGCAAATTCAACCATGCCGTGTCTGCGTTGCAAACGCAGGTCCTCGGGGTGCTTGTTATAGTGTCTCTCTATGTTTGAGAATGCCATAATCGGGTGTTGTTATGTGTGTGGAGGCCTTATGACGCAGCCGCGTGGTGTCAGCCTGCCGCCTTTTGGGCAATGTTTGTGTATTGCAAAGTTAGCAGTTGCCCATATTATACACAAGTATCGCGGTGCAAACTTTGCAAAACGGGGGCATAATTGTTTGACAAACAACCTCTACATACAAAAGGAACAGCTAACATTATCGGGGACGAAGAAGGATAACCGTCCTTCTATGCTCCGATAATGATAGCCACGCTTTCGACCTGTGCGCAATTTGAACGTGACAATATCTCATTCCGATTGCAGTCAGAAAGGAACCACCCATAAGAGATGTGGCAAAATTAAGTAATGGTGAAAGAATAAGTTGAGCAATTTTGACCTGTATTTTTGTTGGTTCTGGAATTTGTGAGGGAGCGTAGCGGGCTATGCTCCCTCACAAATTTTCAAAAATACAATTGTAGGATCTATTATTAGTTGATTATCAATGTCATACGCTCTAAACGGTAGGAAAGTGGCTATGTGGATTCTGTGTAGATACGAAAAGGTGAAAATTTAACGTGTTTAACTTTCAGTTACACCAAAATCACATAGATATGGATTGGATGGGGGCGTTTGAACCGCCCCCATAATATGATAAAACAGAAACAAAGAAGACCATATAAGGGAGTGAATGGTCAGTAGCCATTCCACATGTTATTATCTCCATAATGGTTCCGTTTCCCATCCCTGCGGAAAGCCGAGAGCTTTTAAGTCAATTTCAGGAAACCGAATGAACAACCATGTTAGTTTGGATTGCATATCATTATTGGGGAATATAACATTAAGAAAGTACTTGATGATGCAAATATCAAAGTAAGCACGCAAGGAATCTGTTGGTAGCGTTATCCATTCTCCTGCGGGACTATTGGGAATTGCTGGCTGAATAGCATTCTGTTTGTTCCATACTCTTGAATGATGACCACAGGCATTTCGAGTAACAGCAATAACTGTAAGCCATGACTCAAACACATTGATAGGCAAACCAAAACGTTTAGCTATGCGTTTGCGTATGCGATTTTGTTTGATGTTACGATAAATAGCATTGACATTTCCAATAGTAAGCAGCTCGCCTAAAATCCACGATGGTGGATATGGCTCAGAATAGGTTCGCTTGAAATGAAGAACAAACTCCTCCTTGGATTTGCTGTATTCCTTGGATATAGCTCGCATTGTTTCATTAAACCTGGAACTATCCAAGAAATAAGAAGAGTCAGTAAGCCAAAAAGGATTGCCCGTCATATCTGCTGTTATTTGCATTACTGCCCGTCTGATAGCAATTTCAATCTTTTCTATCTCATTGAACATGAGTAGTCTCAGTTTCTTATCAAAACGATAAAGCATCATCACTTTCTTGAAGGATGAACCTTCCTTGTATAAATGTGCTGTCTTGGGCATCTTCAACAAAGGATACATATAAGCAGACAATCTGTAATAACCAATATTGTCAAGGTACTGTATGGCTTTGTTCCTATCATAAATCTGTAAACCTCGTGATTCAAGCAAATTAACGAGATTTTCTGAAGATTCAAATCGTTTTGTAAAAGGTATAAGATTTGCCATATTCAAATGTGTATAAATAAAAAACGCCTCGCACGATTTGAGCATTGTTAAGAGGCTTGGCGAGGACTGACGCTGCGAAGATACAAACAATCATTGACGACACAAACTGTTTAGCGAGAAAAATCACACAAAAGTGGATTTCTTTGACATATTTATATTTAATAATATCAAATCAGACCTTAAAATCATACTTTACCAACCAAACAAAGTGGTTATTAAGGTAAAAGTGTTACATTTGTAACGCCTATACCCATACCGTAAGTCCTGATGGCCAAAGGTTGGGCAGACATATATATGGTAAAAGGCGTTTTTGTACGCTTTGGTTTTGACGCTATAAGAACTTCACAACTTCAAACTGATTGTCAAAAACAAAGCAACGGGAACTCCAGTAGATCCTCCACCCGTCGTTCCGCCGGTAGTACCACTTGTCTGAGCAGGACCAGACTTCTGACCTATAACTTCGCATTTGTAGTGAACTATCTCTGTGTTCACATAGTCAATAAAGCTAAGATACTTGCTGTCGTCCTCTATCAAAGCATAAGCATTCACAAACTTCACCAACTGGCGGTAAGCCTCATTGCTTGCCTTGCGTGATGCTTTTAATGCACCAACCGCCTTTGCCATACGTTCGTCTGTGCGTGTTGCTGTCAATGTGCGTACTTTTTCGTTTGTTGCTTTCAGAGCGGTAACGAATGCACCAAGCGAAAGTGTCTGAACCTCGCTTGAATGCTTCTTCTCCAAGTCATCGATAAAATTCATCAACAATCCTGTTTCCTTGTCAAGTTGCATCTTTGGATCGATGGCATAGTCCTTGATGTGTTGCGCCAGTACCTTTGATGCTTTTGCCATGTTCTCCACAGGCAGATTCTTGAAGCCATTTACAGCCTTTTTGTAACCGCTGTAAAGTTCGTCACGCTCGACATCGGCTGTAGCAATGTCATCTGTCAGCATACTTTTTTGCGAGATTTTCAAGTTCTCATTCTCTTGCTCCATGGCAGCCTTTAGCGAGACAATTTGTGCGCTGAGCTTACTCTTTACATTCGCATCGGCCTCAGCGCGTGCCAACACGTTTGAAATGAACATAAAATGTGCGCCGTTGTTTAGACGCTCCAAGCTAAGAGTTCCAATTTCGCTCGTAGTTTGATAAAAGGTTTAAGATGAATACTGTGGAAACTCCGTTTTCTGTTGCGTTAAATAGATTGTTTATGCCATCTCTACGTTGTTTCCGATAATAATTCTCATTGAATTAGTCAGACACGTTGTTTCCTTACTCGCTCCTTTGGGCTTTGACGCAAAAACAGCATTTCCGCTCTTTGGTTCATGCAAAAACCCGACACAATTTTTTGACCATATTTATTAACAAAGTTTCTTGCAGTCCAATATCATTGGGACCGCTAAGCGTTAATTTTGTAGTTTGTTGCCATACATACCAAAGAGAGCTCCACGGGGGGGATAGCGATGGTTTCTTTTTAGCTATTACTTATTACGGAAACTCCTTTATTTAGGCTAAATAATGCATAATACACAATAAACCTTAAATTAGCAGACAAAGTCTTTCCGTATATTCTTTAGATTTTTATCGTGCGCATACGCATATCTGCACGATAAAAATCCAAAGACGTTCAAATTAGGACACAACGCCCCTTTCCCCATTGGGGATTGAAATTCAAAAGCCTCGAAAAAATGGATCTATCCAAAAGAAAGTTTGTCATACGGCATGCCTGTATACAAATTCAGCCACCATCTTCTTGCCGTCCTTGTCCATTTGGCGCATACGGCGGTAAAGTGGAACACAAACTTCTTGACTCTTGACGTAGGCGATAAGCTGGTGAACACGGATGACACAGCCCTTATGAAATACGAGAAGAAATTCATGCAGAAGGCTGTCAGTATCATGTACACGGTGTTCTCGTTCAAGAAGGAGCATGGCAGATGCTTCCATCCGAAGTCATTGTTGAGACGGTCGAAGTCGCGCTCTCTCGCCCCACGCTTGTTGTACGTTTCGATAACGCTCTTCTCTTCACCGCCCCAGTCATTGGTTATGATGCAGCGCTAGGTGTACCTGTCGCCGAAAAGGTCAGGTGTACTGTACTTTTCCTTTGTCCGTTGCACTACAATGCGGTAACGGAAATTCTCCATGAACTGTGTTGAGATGACCGAGGCCACTTCCGTTTTCTGCGAGCCTATCTCAACACGCCTCCATTCGCGTATGTCTTGTATGCGGCTGCACATTGACGCACTGTGTATGGCCCGTATGTAGAATATGCGGCAGTTGCCGTCAACGGTCCTTATAATATCCTCCGAATAGGAGCCGCAATCGGCACGGAAGACGCCTATGCGCAAGCCATATGAATGAAGCAACTTGAAAGCCCTTGACAGCGTGTCAGCCTGATGGAACTTGACAGGTGTGTTGCCGTCACGGTTTTCGATGTACGCAATGATGCCGTCTATTGAGACAACGCCAGGGAAATAGCCGTAAGCTTGTTTGTACGAATACTTCGCATCGGCTTTTTCCGTCTTGACGTAAACATGGTCGAAATCCACGTTGACAGTCTAGCCGGATTTAGACAGTTACATCTTCATGTTGAGTTTCATCAGAAGGTCATTGAGCCTTGGGTTGGTGTTGGATCTGAACACATTGCCTGACGAGGACTTGTATTCCAGATCTTCATTGGAGAGTTCCTTTATGGCACGTCCGACGGTGTGGCTCGTCGGTGTCCGGATTTCAGGTGATTCCCGCAGGTGGCACTCGCTTCTGTTGACATCTTCCACGCAGTCACCGCCACAGAGAAACACGTCAGACAGGGCTGACATTACCTCGTCCCACCGGTAGCCGTTGTAGGTGGAGTTGCGAACACCAAGAGTGCCGTTGATGACTTTGTCAAGTGAAAGCGCATAAAAAGCCTTGCTTGCGTAATAAATACCTCCGAAAGGAGTGATTTCCTCAGATTATATGTTTACCTTTGCCATATGTCAGATATTCTTTATTTGAGTTTTTAGCAGCACTAAGGCAAGTGAATTTCCCGACATATGCAAGCATTGGATAATTTATTGTTATCCAATGACTTGCTTTCTTGTAAAATTACAAGTCTGCTAATTTAAGGTAATAAACATAGACTATATGAGTAACATACTTGATATTTATAAAGCATATTCCCTTGAAAGGATAGTGGCTTTGAACAAACAGAGCCTTGCAATACAGTATGAGCAATGCGGACAATTAGTTGCGTTACAAAAGCAATTGCGCACTGCCAACATGACTTCTCAGCAGATGTTAAGGAATCAAGTAAAGGAACTTGAACGTCAAGAGAAAGTCCGGTATTGTAAGAATCTTATTTTCAATATAAAGGCACTTGTTGAAAGACTGGATTCAGTTACTGATGATAGTTTCTTTTTCTATGTGTGTTCCGCATTAGTATCTCCAATGAACATACTTTCTAATGAGTGTATGAATGGTCTGGAAGATATTGCAGACAAAGAATATGCTAAGGATGTCTTAAAAATGATTGGCACATTACAACAGAAAATGTTGTCTGTGCAATCACAATTCAATCTTTCTGAATGGAAACGATATGAGGATTTAAAAAGTCAAGAGAAATCCCCTGAGATTTCAAAGAAAATACGAGAATTGGAGAATACCAGAAAGAAGACAGAAGAAGAAATACAGCAACTACAGACAGAAATGAGTGGTATATTCTCAATTTTCGTAAAACAAACTAAAAAGGATAAATATGCCCAAACTATATCAGTAAAAAAGGAAAAGATCATTGGAATTAACGATGATATACAGTCTTTGAATGATGAAAAATTAGATATTTCGCGACAACTTAGTGAAGCCTATCAGAATGTCACATTGTCAAGACCTGGATGGGAGAAAGAAATTGAGGAGATGACATCATTCTTACCCAAACAACCCTCTGCCAAGGAACGTTTAGACCCATTGTTTGAAGATGCTGCCACCTTTGTCGTTAAATGTAAGGAAGGGTCAACGTCAATGATCCAGCGCAAGTTCAGTCTTGGATATAATCGAGCAGGAAGAATCATGGATGAATTAGAAAAAAATGGCATTATAGGTCCGCAAAACGGCAGTCGCCCAAGAGAAGTATTGATTCATGACGAAACATCATTGAAGGAACTCCTTAATAGTATAGAATAATGAGTACAAACAAGTTTTCTAATGAATAAAAATCAATTTAATATGCTTACTCGGTAATTATATAAAAGAAGGAGAATATCTTGAAAACCATTCGTTGTAAAGATGTCTGATTTATTAAAATACACTGTAATAAAAACCAAATAAGATAAAGATTTATGATTCTTGATGATATTCTTGAAAAGATAAAGGAGGCTCAATGTCCTGCCTCATTTTCAAATGACTTGAACATTGGTACTTATTATATAGATGATAAGAGCCAAAAGTTATTCGAATTTTTTCCAAGTGATTTATGCTCCGCATTTGCAAACATTCGACAATACCAAGAAAACGCGTGTGTTACAGTACACACGCATGGCATAGAGGTGGCAATTGATGACGTTCGTGTCAATATTCACAATTCTCAAATTATAGTATTTGACTGTTATTACTTTGATGATACTGTAGAATATCAAAGATCTAATAGTAGAGGTTCTAGAGTCGGATTAGGATTAATGCTTGCAGGACCTATTGGAGCGGCTGTCGGGTTAGCTTCTAGTTTCGGAAAAGGTCACAAGCACGTTAAAAGCCATAACTTGATTATTGCATATTGGAATACAGTCACAAAACAAAAAGAAATAATCGAACTCGAAAATACGAAAGGTGTCGCAGAAAACGTCGCACATAAACTTGTCGAATACTGGCAAGAACAAGTAAAAATTAACGAGGAAACAGGTAGAACTCCAACAGGAGACAACAAAGCAGGTGTAAGTGATGTAGAATGTTTAAGCGTGTTGTTGCCATTTGGTCTTGTTGGGTTATATGCATGTTATAAAGTTTTAGAGCAAGTAATATGTTGAGAAAAATAGTACTTTCCATACTTTTTACTAGCATGTTTTCAATGGCTTATGGCCAAGCAGCTTATATGGATGAAGTCTATGAAGATGTAGTAGAAAGCGGATCTGATGGTGCTTCAGGCATTATTAGTTTGGTCATTTTCTTTGGAATTGTTTGGTTCATTTCAAAAATTTATGATTCTCATAAAGTGGCTAAACAAAGAAACGAGGAAATTAAACGTGAAAGAGAAATTTCCACAAAAGTTGCTACTACAATAATTCAAAAGCATCAAGATATATCTAAATATCAAAATAAGGAGTCCTGGCAGAAAGGATTTGCCAATGCAACTTATGATATTTCTCATAATAGAGTAAAATCTTTAGCAGGAAGAACTGTTGATGATCTTATTCAAGAATATCGAACTTTATGTGAAAAAGGTCATTTGATTCAAGCAGAATCCATAATGGAGCAAATTGGTTATTTTCAAAAATTAGAGTATAACCAAAAGCAGATAGAAACAGAAAAGAATACTAAAGCATAATCCATCTCTAAGCCTGCCACTCAACAGCCAAAGCCAGCAGAAGAACTAAAACCATTTAAGACCGATGAATACATTTTGTCAGCTGACAAGAAAACTTTGCAAAAAGGAAAAGATGTAAAATCATACATATACCTCTTGGAGTTGAACGAATTAAAGATAAGGCCTTTGAAAGTCTAAATCACATCAAGGAGGTTATTGTTTCTGAAGGAGTAAAGGAAATAGGGGCATGGGCTTTTATTTTCTCTTCAGTAGAGAAGATTGTAATTCCTTCAACCGTCGAGAAAATTGGAAAGAATGCTTTTTACTTTTGTGAAAACCTAAAGGAGGTGGTCATTAAAGATGGGGTAAAAAGCTTAGGTGTTGGCATGTTTTCTAGCTGCGATCTTTTGGAAAATGTTTCACTTCCATCAACACTAACATCAATCCCGGATTCATGTTTTCTGCTAATAAAAGTGGACTTGAAAGGAAAATTGGAAGCATACTTCTAAGAAAGATTTTTGGATAATCTCTTAAAGAATGGCAAAGATAGATAACATATCCCTATTCTTTGCCATTTTATATTGCAGTATAAAATCTAAACAACTAACACAGGCAAGAAATAGTCCTTCTGAATTACAGTGATATCCTTTTTCCTTTCTTTTGTGGAATGCTCCCCAGCCCCACTTTTTGTGTTCCGTCCCAATTTGTAAGTTGGTCAGCACACCCATTGGAGCCACCGAGTGAAACGTATGTGTCTGCACTACATGACATATGGTCAACAAAAGTGAGAAAGTTGTCAATGGCGTTGTCTGTGAATAGAACTTCATTCGTGGCAAATAGTTTTGTCCAACTGGCGACACATTCTTGCTTGAAGTCTGTAAAACCTTTCCAAGACATACCAGATAAGAAACTTTTTGCTGCCGATTCTATACTGGCTTTAGAGTCCAATCCTATATTATGCTTTACAGCAGATGCCATAATGCCATAGTATATGGAAGCCGATTCTTTCTCGTTGAAGTTGACTCTGTCTGTTTTTGCAAAGGATGATAAAGCTTCATGCCCCTCATGGATGAACTTGTCAAGCACTCCTATGTATCTATTTTGCCGAGCCATGCTTTTACGTTTGGCTTCGGCTTCTTGCCGAGCCTTTTCTTTTGCATCTTCCTCCTTACGTGCTTCCACTCTGTGCCAAGCCTCTGCCATTTCTGGCTCCTGCCAAATGGCATTCCAACGAGCCTTCAAATCATTGTACATTTCCATAAGTGTGGTATTATAACTTTTGGCACTGGCGAGTTCTTCCTTAGCACAGAAAAGTTGAGTAACCACTCGCTCCACAGCCTTCTCGTCAAGTTGAGAGATGCGTTGTTTGACTTTGTTGTTTTCAGTCTTTAGCGCATCATTCTCGGCACGAAGCAACTTGTTCTCCTCTATCTGCTTATTGAGATTCTGCATATAGTAAGTGTATGTCTTGTTGACAGACTTGCGTACATCTTCATTCTGCTTGTCACGTTCTGCATTGATGGCTGCTACAAGAGCCTTGATTGCAGCGTAGATATTAGACACACGCTCCTCACACCACGCCTTTTGTCCTATAAGCGTAGGAATCGGAATGGCAAGTTCTTTCTTTACGGCATTCATTGCTTCTTGAACTGGAGCCTTGATGTTGAGTAAAGGAATGGTCAGCTCCTTCTTGTCGATTGTGGCAAGCACTGCATATTTCTCCACTTTGTCAAGAGCGACTTTCGCCTGACGTTCCGCTTCAAGTACCACCTTGTTCTTATGCTTGCGTCCTCGTTTCTCTTCCTCTGAAAGTTCATCATAGGAGAAACCTATTGCCAAGCCATACTTATGACCTACCTTGTTGTAATAGTCGGTATGAAGTTGTGATAAATCACCCAAACAACGGCCTCAGCACCGAGGGCAAGTCATATTCGGCTCGTGCCACATCGAGTGCCACATATCCCATGGTGCGACGCAAATTCACCTCGATGCACGGGTGCAACATGATGCCTTTATCCGTCTTTACCAACATCATGTCCACACCCAACGGGCCCTCGTAGCGGGCGGCAATATGTTGTGACAACACCGCGCTGCAGATTTGTTTCAAAATGTCCAAACCATCAAACTGCCGGGCGAGCACCCGTTCGAGCGCTGCTTGTGGAGCAAGGGTGTTGCCCGTATAGCCACCCGTCTCGGTGGTGTCGAACAACGAAAGACCGGCATAGCGCACACTGCCGTCGTGGACGGCATCAAACTCGAGTGCAAAGTTCAACACGCCACAGTAGTGCGGCTCCACCTCAATGCCACCCTGTTCGCGCAGCAAACGCTTGACGCGCCCCGAAGTAGAGGCAGACATCGGGCCATCTATCACAAACACCCCGCGACCACTGCACGACCACAAACTCTTGGCCACCACCTTGCCCGTGGCATGCTCTGCCTCCGCACAGTGGTCCGCCAGCAGTTCAAAGTCGTCCGTACACTCTGCCACATACGAGCCGCCCACAGTGGGCACTCCCCTGTCGCTCAATGCCTTGCGCAACAAGGGCAGCACTGCGGTGGTGGTGCGCCGGCTGCTGAGGGCGCGGTAAGCATCAAGCTCTATCTCGGTGGGCAGCAAACTGTCGGGAGCGCCAGCCTTGCGTAACTGCTGGCAGACCAATCGGTCCCAGCCCCAAGGCTCTATGCGGTCTATACTCTGCCAAAAGGTGGCATTCATATCGCCACGATGCACAAAGCGCACCTTGTTACGCCACAACGGCGGTACATCGGCGGGCAAAGCCGCCTCGTCGGGCAACCAAACGGCATCGCCCGCAGCGGCCCACACTGCAGGCAACGTGCCCCATTCTGCCGCCAATTTGCGGGCTATGCCCGAGGGATAATAGTGAGGCGAATTTGCCGCCAATGCCTCATCGTGCGATGGATTGAATATGTGTAATGCCGACATTCTTACTTATTTAGTATTATCAGTGGTTCTACCGTAATTTAATGTCAGGAGAACATAATGAGTTAAAAAAACGCTATATGATAATTGGTTATGCTGATGTTGACGACATCCATGCAAGTTTCGAGGAAACGACATCTGTTTTATCCGAAAATATAAAACAGTTAATTGTTGCGATGGGCACAGATGAAAAGTTTGCACTTCCATCATACAATCAACATAAAAAACTGCGCCCCCGCACTACCGTTACATAGTGCTGGGGCGCAGTCTGCGTATGTTACTTAGTTTGATTGATACATTACATCATGCCGCCCATGCCGGGGTTAGCCATCGGCATTTCGGGCTTGTCCTCCTTCTTGTCGCAGATAACGCACTCAGTAGTGAGGAACATGCCTGCAACCGAAGCTGCATTTTCAAGAGCCACACGAGTTACTTTGGCGGGGTCTACCACACCAGCTGCACGCAAGTCGCCAAACTCCTCGGTCTTTGCGTTGTAGCCATAGTAACCTTCGCCTTCGCGCACCTTGTTCACGATAACAGCACCCTCGATGCCAGCATTGCGGCAAATCTGACGGAGCGGTTCCTCTATGGCACGACGAATGATGTTGATACCAGTAGTTTCGTCGGCATTGTCACCCTTCATGCCTTCGAGGCACTTCTGGGCACGAATGTAAGCCACACCGCCACCGGTTACGATACCTTCCTCAACGGCTGCGCGGGTTGCACAAAGTGCATCATCGCAACGGTCTTTCTTTTCTTTCTGCTCAGTTTCGCTGGCAGCACCAACCTCAAGCACACATACACCGCCTGAGAGTTTGGCCAAACGTTCCTGGAGTTTTTCCTTGTCGTATGAAGAGGTTGAGTTGGCAATCTCGTTCTTGATTTGGCCGATGCGCTCGTTGATGTTTTCCTTGGCACCCTTGCCATTCACGATAGTGGTGTTCTCCTTTGAGATAGTCACCTTCTCGGCAGAACCAAGCATATCGAGCGTAGCCTGTTCGAGCTTCAAGCCCTTGTCTTCGCTGATAACCACACCACCGGTAAGTACGGCAATGTCCTCGAGCATAGCCTTGCGACGGTCGCCAAAACCAGGAGCCTTCACAGCACAAATCTTGAGCTGTGTGCGCAAGCGGTTAACTACCAATGTAGTAAGGGCTTCGCTGTCAACGTCCTCAGCAATAACCAAGAGAGGACGACCGCTCTGTACGGCGGGTTCGAGTATAGGCAAGAAATCCTTGATGTTTGAAATCTTCTTGTCGTAAATCAAGATGTAGGGGTTCTCCATTACGCACTGCATCTTTTCGGTGTCGGTAACGAAGTAAGCTGAAAGGTAACCACGGTCAAACTGCATACCTTCAACCGTCTTGAGCACTGTGTCACGACCCTTGGCGTCCTCGATGGTGATAACACCATTTACGCTTACGGCACGCATACCATCAGCAATGAGTTTACCAATTTCGGGGTCATTGTTGGCAGAGATAGTAGCCACCTGCTCAATTTTGTCGTAGCTTTCGCCCACCTGCTCGCTCTGGCCCTTGATGCTCTCAACCACCTTGGCCACAGCCTTGTCAATACCACGCTTTACATCAAGCGGATTGGCACCGGCAGCCACATTCTTCATACCCTCGGTAAGGATAGCCTGTGTCAGCACAGTAGCCGTTGTGGTACCATCACCAGCATCGTCGCCAGTCTTTGAGGCCACGCTCTTAACGAGCTGTGCACCAGCATTCTGGAAAGCGTCTTCAAGTTCAATTTCCTTGGCCACGCTCACACCGTCCTTGGTAATGCGCGGTGCGCCAAACTTTTTGTCGATTACCACATTGCGACCTTTAGGGCCGAGGGTTACCTTTACTGCATTAGCAAGTGCATCAGCACCTTCGCGCAGACGTTCGCGCGCATCTACATCATATACTATTTCTTTTGCCATGATAGCTTCTTATTTTTAATGGGTTGTGATTGGTTGTTAACTTATGCCAGAACAGCGAGCACGTCGCTCTGACGCATAATCAAATACTTTTCGCCATCGAGTTCTACCTCGGTGCCGGCATATTTACCATACAACACGGTGTCGCCAGCCTTGAGCACCATTTCTTCGTCCTTTGTGCCATTACCAGCAGCAAGCACTTCGCCTTGCAATGGTTTTTCCTTGGCAGTGTCGGGAATGATAATACCACCAGCAGTTTTCTCTTCTGCGGGAGCGGGCTTGATAAGCACGCGGTCAGCTAACGGTTTAATGTTCATAATTGCTTATGTTTTGTTATTTGTTTGATTTATTGCTATTGTGGGTGAATGCCGCACGCAGTTTTGTAAGCCGTCGTGCAGGCGCTCACTATTCATTATGCCAAAAGTGTGCCAAAGTTATTATTTGCCTGTCATAAAATTTTCATTCTGTCACGAATGACATTTATGGCAGCGTGCCATCGTCGGACGTGCAGACAACGTTTCCCTCGCGCATGCGCGCACGTCAGACGTTTTGCTGTCACTTTTGCACTTGTCTGCACTAATTGCACAAAAACTCGTGATTATCAGTGTATTTAAGTGTGTAGGTAACCCGTCATTTTGTCTGCACTGTGTCTGCACTACCTGCACTTCTTGTCTGCACTACCTGCACACTGCCTGCACTCTCTGCACTACCTGCACAACATATCTGCACTGCCACAGCGTCATGTCTGTAACGGGACATAGTTTTTTCGGTTGGAGTGACAGCTTTGTCTACCTCCCGTAACCGTTTGTCCTCCGCAGCACTACCTGTACGGCACGTTTTCGGTACAAAAGTGCAGGCAGTGCAAGTAGAGTGCAGGTAGTGCAAGTAGAGTGCAGGTAGTGCAAGTAGAGTGCAGGTAAAGTGCAGACAGTGCAGACGGTGTGCAGGTTCCTTTCAGGTTTGTCTACACACAATTTTTCGTTGAATATCAATGCTTTTAATACATTTAGTGCAGACAAAAGCAATTACGGGCATAAAATGCCGGACGCGCGTGCGCGCGTGAGTGCACTATTTTTATGGTCCCGCTGCACACTTCATAATTCGATAAAAGATGATTTACAACCAAACCGAGAGAAGAGCCAAACGCAGTTTGAATTGTGCCGAGGCGTAACGTAATGCAAATGTTAGTCCGAAATTAGATACTACGAACGAAACAGATGTTCGCAAACGTTGTGGATACAAGAAATACATATTACTTTTGCATTATGCAAATAAATAGAAGCAAGATATGAGCAATATATATAATCCTTACGATTTAGAACCTTTCGAGCCAACTCACCCCGGTGAATTATTGGGTGATGAATTAGAAGCACGTGGACTCACGCAACGAAAGTTTGCCGAAACTATAGGCATTTCTTGTTCTGTACTTAATGAAGTAATAAAAGGTAAACGTCCTGTTACTCCAGAACTTGCTTTTAAGATAGAAGCTGCAACGGGGACTAAGGCTTATATTTGGGTGGAACTTCAAACCCAATATAACTATTGGACAGCCAAGAAAAGCAAAAAACTCTCTGTCCTATTAGACCAAATACGCAAGTCTGTTGCAGTACTTTAGAATCAACGACTTTTTATTTTCATCGTTTATTCCTATGTGCAAGTAAAGTGCAGAGCAGCTTATCTTATAAAGATAAGTAATTGAAGTTTCGGATTTAACAAGGGCGGGCTGAAAGCCCAATGGAGCACATAGCCCAGGGCAAGCGAAGCGACACCCTGGGG
>OODA01000429.1_pt1 | contig 26443 bp, 21 predicted proteins | sample 1671341 | NCBI WGS metagenome assembly OODA01 (sample SAMN06348147, study PRJEB24527) | human gut metagenome | biome: human gut; feature: ankylosing spondylitis patient; material: feces | host: Homo sapiens | place: China | collected 2015-10 | reverse complement strand
GCAAAGGTACGAATAAATGAGAAGTCTACAATGGTATAAACGCGGAGCCGCTTACAGGAATTCGGCCCGTTTTTACATATTTTAAGTATTTATTTTTGACTCTAAAAGAGGTGCCATTTTTTTAGGGTCCCATTTTTTCTCTTTTCTTACCGCTGAAATCTTTGAAAAGCGAGTGGGGCAGGCAATCCCGTCTTATGTTGTGTTAAACAATTATCAGATAAAAGAAGTTAACGATACTGAAAAAAGACTGATTTTTAAACAAATATTAACGAAGAAAATTTGAAGTTTCGCATATTTGATTGAACTTTCGCATGTGAGAAAGTTAAGGGAAGTTAAAGAAATTATCACTCTCTACGGTCGTTCAGTAAACCAGGAAAACAATACTGTTTCAGTGAGTAACGAATACTGTTTCAGTGACTAACGAAGGCTGTTTCTGTAAGAACAGGAGGCTGTTCCTGTGAGAACAGCTTCCTGCTTCACTTTTTTGTATTTTTTTCTCTTTCCCTGCAACCTTTATGTGTCTTCTGCCAGTGAAATGAAGGGAAATCTCAACTTTATGCAGGATGATTTGAGCGAGAAACCTTTCAAGGCTATTCTTCTTTGTTGGCAATGCCTATAGCCCATTCCGGAATCTCCTTCACGTATTCCTTAAATATTTTACCTTCTGTCATTCTGAAAAGAAGTTGAGCTTCTACACCGTCTTTTGAGTTGTCATATACGTATGTGCGGTCGGCGTATTGGGATGCTATTTCGCAATTGATGATGGATTTGGCATATCTTGAAATAATCTTTGTAATCGGTACATCGTGTCCACCTTTCATTACTCTAGTAGCAATTCTTGAAGCATTTATTGTTGGCGAGGAAGTTCCTACAAAAAAGAGACGAATAAAAAATCCAGCTTCTTTAGCTCTTTTGATAAAGTCAATTTTCTCGGCAGTGGACATTACTGTTTCGAAAATCATACTATGTTTATTGTTGAGGCATTCTTCTCTTTGAGCCTGGCAGTATTGGGCTGCTTTTAATACTGCATCTTGATTGTTCCAATCGCCAAACATATTTTGTGCAATATTGTCTGGGTTGATATAAATAGAATCTTCTAGCCATTCGTGGTGTAATACACGACTGGTTATTGTTGTCTTCCCAGAACCATTAGGTCCTGCAATGACAATTAAAACGGGTTTGTGTATTTTTGCCTCCATTAGTTCAAATTGAATTTTTGTCGTTGTTCTTTAGCCTGTTTTTGCATATTGGCAAAATAACTTCTGTAAGCTTCTTCGTTTTCTCTGTTGTATATTTCGGCTGCCTCATGCATAATCTGAGCCAGCATTTCATCTGTTGGCTCTTCCATGCTTGTCAGCCGATAGCTATTTAATTCTTTTTCTGAAATCATAATTCTCATATTTTAAAGCCTGCTGCAAATTTTCCGTTACTGAATTTTCGCAAGTTGGCCCCACACGCCCTGAAAGGGCAGAAGCTCCTAGCCCAGGGCAGCGCCCTGGGTAATCAAAGACGCAAGCCTGTCGCCCTGTAAGGGCAAAAGCTTTCAAGTACCAGGTATAATAACAAAGCTTTTGCCCTTACAGGGCGCCTTGCTGATTGCTATTATACCCAGGGCGCTGCCCTGGGCTAGGAGCTTTTGGGCCTTCAGCCCGTACTTGAACCACATGCGAAAGTTCAGTAAGTAATCTATATTTCTGCTTTTAGCTGCAGTATATGTTCCGCCGACAGCCCGGTTATTTCCTTTACCGTCGCTTCATCTATGCCCTTTGCCAGCATCTTTCTGGCAATCTCAAGACTTCTTTTTTCCATGCCTTCGGCTATACCTTCACGCTTGGCGGTGTCTACGGAATTCTTGATGTCGCGATATGCCATCTTGCTGGTCTCGTACTCCCTCATTTCCTGCGGAGTAAACTTGGCTATCTCGGCTTCCTCGAAGAGACGGTCGAAGACTTTGTCGCACAGCTCTTTAGGGCGCTGGGTAAGCTTATAGAGGTTCTTCAGTGCATAGAGCCACTTCTCGTAGAGCGTATCCAGTTCTTCCAGGGGTTTGTTGAACTTGGAAATCTCTACATAGATATATTCGAGCTTGTCGTAAAATACTTTGTGGGTAGCTGTGTCGCACAACTGCACATGATGGCGGATTTTCTCCTTGTCGAAAGCATCCTCGTTCATGCTGAAGTTGAGCAGGGCTACGGTATAGACATGATTGAGCTTGAAATCCCAGTCATTCCCCTTAGGTGCCTGCTCACGGATAGGGAAGGTTGAGTAGAAAAGGGCGCGATCCTTGAAATACGTCTGGTAGGCATTCTGCATTTCTACGATGAACTTCTCGCCGTTTTCGCCCTCGCAATATACATCAAAGATGGCTCTGCGGTCGGTATATACATCTCCGACGTGCTCCGGATTCAGATACGATACGTCCTTCACAACCTGTCTGCCATTAAACAAGCTGTTGAGGAAGCAAATGAGCAAATCCTTGTTCATTGCTGTTCCAAAAATTCGCTTGAAACCGAAGTCGGTCAGCAAGCTGATGTATCTTTCTTCTACCTGTTTCATACGCGATTCATTTAAATTAATACTTTTGCAAAGATTATGTCAGTGAGTGCAATGAAAGCTTGCTTTCGAATTGCCGAGCGCCGTACAATCTTTTGCAAAGATACGCTGAAAATTTGTAACTTCCAAATTTTTAGGCAATTATTTCTGCATTTTTTTTTCTCTTATCCTGCAACCTTTATGTATCTTCTTACGTCTAACCATCAGAATACCGAAACAGAAAGGTATTCGGTATATCACGTATTTAGAAACATAAAATTAGAAATGAATATGAAGAAATTTGGTATTTGGGCGGTGGCTGCCGCTTTATTCTTTGCCCCAATGGGCTTGAGTTCTTGCAGTATGGGATCTTCTGCCAGTGAAATGAAGGGAAGTCTCAACTTTACGCAGGATGATTTGACCGAGAAGCCTTTCAAGGCGATCGACGTGGATGTGATTGCCAGCGTTTATTATACCCAGAACAATGGCGATGAATGCAGCGTTCGATTGGATTACTCTGCCATCAAGGATGCTGAGTTCGTACAGAAACTCAAGGAGAAACTCAAGGTGGTTTATCGTGACGGCGAGGTGAAGATCGGACTTAGCGGAAAGCTCAAAGTGCCTGCCGTTTGTAACTCTGAAAAGAATAGACTCAAGATTTATATCACCAGTCCTGACCTGGTGAAGATCGCACAGGAAGGCGTGGGTTCATTCTATGCCAAGACGATTAATAGCGACCGCCTGAAAATCGATAACGAGGGTGTAGGCTCTGTCAAGATTGGGAAGATTCTTGCCAACAAACTGGATATAACCAACGAGGGTGTTGGCTCGGTAAATATCGATGATGTGGCTGGAGATGATATGAGCATTGACAACGAAGGCGTTGGCTCGGTGAAGATCTCTAAGATTGAAATGGGAAGCCTGAAACTGGATAACGAGGGCGTTGGCTCTGTTAACCTGGATATGTTTAAGGGCGGCAGCCTGATTATCAAGAATGAAGGCGTAGGCAGTGTGAAAGCCAAGGTTGACTGCCAGAGTGTAAACGCTACATCCGAGGGTGTTGGCGGAGTTAGCTTGAGCGGTGTAACCCGTCAGTACAATAAGAAAAAAGGCGGAATCGGAGGAATTTCTGATGGCGGATTGACAGTAAGAAAGTAACGTGAGTTGTTGAAAAACAGAAAATAAAGTGGTTAAGAATTAGTGCGGAAAATTTTCAAAAATTCATTTTGAAAATTTTCCGCAGCTAAGAAATTCGTAATTAGAAGTCCCACTTAACACCGAGGCAAGGGCGAACCATCCAGCCGGCATTGCTGCCGAAGTTGTGGCTGATTTCTACCTCGCTACCTACGCTCAGGTTCTCGCAGCCGAAGTGCTGGCCTACATTGTACCAGAGCTGTGGCTCAGTAGTGAAGACGGTGTGCTCAGCTTTGTAATCGATGTTGCCATCCTTGTCGAGCTTCAGGTTGCCATCCTTATCCTTGAAAGAACTGTGGTCCTCCCACCAGAAATCTGCGAAACCGCTAAAGTTCAATCCCTTTAATCCAAAGATGTCTTTGCATCCCCAAACAGCAGTAAACTGCATTGGCACGTTCTGGTCGGTCTTGCGGATAGTCTTGTAGAGTGCCTGGAGTGTCAAGGTGTTCTTGAAACTCTTGTCGTGCATGAAATACTCCACACCGAAGAGCCAGGCATTGTTGATAGGGTAGTTCTTGGTAATACCACCATTATACTCTACGTGGAGGCTCCAGTTCTTCATTGGGCTGTTCTGCCAGAAGTTCAATGCACGTGAAATCTCTGTATAGGTACCACCCTGTGCCACGTTTGGACTGTTGGTGTCCATCTTGTCGTAATTGAAGTCGTGGTCTACAAAGAAATAGGTGTTACCCCATTTGTCCTGCTTGAACATTTCGAGTGTGAGGGTAACAAACTTGCGGTCACTGCCGAAGTCGTAGAAAACTTGGGCGTTGGTCTGTGCTAAAGTTTTGCTCGCAGGGAGCAACGCAAGTGCCATGAGCAGTAGGCTTTTCATCTTTTTCATAAATTTTTTCTTTTCTTTATTATTTATTAAATGAAACAAAAAACTGCGGACGGAAGGCCCGCAGTTTGTAATTATATTTATCCGTAACAATTAGTATGCGAAGAGAGGGTAATCCTTCATTGTAGCATTCACCTTTTCGCGAACGCGGGCAATGACCTTCTCGTCCTCAGGAGCATTCAGAACCTCCTCGATGAGTTCGGCAATGAGGTGCATCATATCTTCCTTGGCACCACGTGTGGTCATGGCTGCTGTACCCAGGCGGATACCTGATGTCTGGAAGGCAGAACGGCTGTCGAATGGAACCATGTTCTTGTTGACTGTGATGTCGGCTGCAACCAGCGCATTCTCAGCGACTTTACCTGTAAGATCTGGATATTTACTTCGGAGGTCTACGAGCATAGAATGGTTGTCTGTACCACCGCTCACGATACCGAATCCGCGACCGATGAGGTCATCTGCGAGTACGGCTGCATTCTTCTTTACCTGAGTAGCATACTCCTTCCATGAAGGCTGCAGATTCTCATTGAAGGCTACTGCCTTGGCAGCGATGACGTGCTCCAGCGGACCACCCTGCTGACCTGGGAATACGGCAGAATTCAAGAGCATGCTCATCTTCTTAACCTCGCCCTTCTTGGTAGTCAAACCCCATGGGTTGTCAAAATCTTTGCCCATCAGAATGATACCGCCACGAGGACCACGGAGGGTCTTGTGAGTAGTAGAAGTAACGATGTGCGCATACTTCAATGGGTTGTCGAGCAGACCGGCTGCAATCAGACCTGCAGGGTGAGCCATATCGATCATGAGGAGAGCGCCTACCTCATCGGCAATCTTGCGCATGCGGGCATAATCCCACTCGCGGCTATAAGCGCTACCACCACCGATAATCAGTTTTGGTTTGTGCTCAAGAGCCAGTTTCTCCATCTCGTCGTAGTCTACACGGCCTGTCTCCTTGTTCAGGTTGTAGCCGATAGGGTTGTAGAGAATACCGGATGTATTGACGTGGCTACCATGAGAGAGGTGGCCGCCGTGGTCGAGGTTCAACCCCATGAAGGTATCACCTGGCTTCAATACGGCAAGCAGAACAGCAGCGTTAGCCTGCGCACCAGAGTGAGGCTGTACGTTGGCATACTCAGCACCGAACACCTTCTTTACACGCTCGATGGCGAGGTTCTCTACGATGTCAACTACCTGGCATCCGCCATAATAACGCTTGCCTGGCAGACCCTCGGCATACTTGTTAGTAAGGTAAGAACCCATAGCGTTCATCACCTCGTCACTCACGAAATTTTCAGAAGCGATAAGCTCCATACCTTTCAGCTGGCGCTGATGTTCTCTTTCGATTAAGTCGAAAATCTCTTGATCTTTTACCATTTCCCTTTACTTTTTATGGTTGATGTTTAATGAAATCGGATGCAAAAATAAGCAATATCTCTCAAACTACCAAATAAATCGTAACATTTTGAGTGATATTGCTTACTTTTTGTTATAAACTACCTGTTTTTATTACTTGCAGAGCTCTACTTTGCCCAATTGCTGCTCTTTGTCGCAGTAGTGGCAACGTACGATACCGAGCACTTTGTCTACGGTATGGAAGAGGGTCTGCATAGGCTCGTTGTTGGTGATACACTTAGGGTTGTTGCACTTTACGATGCCCTTCAGCGTATCAGGAGTCTTGACGGTCTTCTTCTCTACAATTTCATAGTCTTTGATGATACTTAGTCCGATGTTAGGCGCAACGACAGAGAGTCGGTTGATTTCCTCATCGGTAAAATACTTGTTGGCAACCTTGATGATGCCCTTCTTGCCAATCTTTTTGCTTGGCAGGTTGTAGCCGATGGTAACAGGAGTCTCCATCTTCTCCAACTGGAGCAGATTTACTACCTGATAGGTCTTTTCGGCTGGTATATGGTCGATTACGGTACCGTTCTCGATAGCCGCAACCACTAATTGACTTTTATTGTTTCCCATCTCTTTTTTTTTTAATGTTGAGTGTTGAGTGTTGAATGTTGAGTGTTGAATGTTGAGTGTTGAATGTTGAGTGTTGAATGTTGAGTGAGGCTTGCGCCCTTGAGGCCCATGTTAAGTGTCCGTTAGGCAACTCAACATTCAACATTCAACATTCAACATTATTCAATATTCAACATTCAACATTATTCAATTATGCTTTTATCGTTCTTCACATCATCGAGCGAGATGCCGAGGCAGTGGCAGAAGATAGCCTCACGCGCATAGAGGCCGTTCTGAGCCTGCTGAATATAGTATGCATGTGGATCATCATCTACATCGTAAGCAATCTCGTTGACACGTGGCAGCGGATGCATGATCTTCATGTTTTCCTTCGCCTTGCAGAGCATGTCGCGCTTCAGGATATACACGTTCTTTACGCGTTCATACTCCATCAGGTCGCTGAAACGCTCCTTCTGTACACGGGTCATGTAGAGAATGTCGGCACCTGCAATCACATCTTCGTTAAAATCCTCGTGCTCAACATATTTGATGTTGTGCTCCTTGCAGTAGAGTTTATACTCTTCTGGCATGGCGAGTTCCTTAGGTGCGATGAAATGGAAGGTAGGATTGAAGTGGCGCATAGCTGTGATAAGGGAGTGAACGGTGCGGCCATATTTGAGGTCACCCACAAGATAGATGTTCAAGTTCTCCAGGGTACCCTGGGTCTTGTAGATAGAGTAGAGGTCGAGCAGGCACTGTGAAGGATGCATGTGAGCGCCGTCGCCTGCATTTACGATAGGCACTGGTGCTACCTCACTGGCATACTGGGCTGCTCCCTCGATGAAATGGCGCATGGCGATTACATCGGCATAGTTGCTTACCATCAGGATGGTATCCTTGAGGGTCTCACCCTTGGTGGTGCTGGATGTCTTGGCATCAGAGAAACCAATGACACGGGCACCAAGACGGTTGGCAGCGGTTTGGAAACTGAGTTGGGTACGAGTAGATGGCTCGAAGAAAAGGGTCGCTACGACCTTTCCCTTCAACAACTCCCTGTTCGGGTGCTTTTCGAACTCTTGCGCCATTTCCAGGAGGTACATGATTTTCTCCTTGGAAAGGTCTGCAATGGTCACAAAATTATGTTTTTCCATTTGAAATATGATTGAATGTTCTAAAATCGCCCCCAAAGTTACATAAAAAATCTGATTTATATGCGATAAATCAAAACTTTTATGTAATTTTGCACAAATATTTAAAGAAATAGTGATGAGAAAGCGATTTATACATATTTTATGGGCTGTTTTCGGCACTGGAATACTCATGGTAATTCTTGCCTTTGTTGCCATCTGGTTTGGAATGATTGGCTACATGCCCGACATCGAGGATCTGCAGAATCCTATCAACAGATTTGCCACCCAGGTTTACTCTGCCGATGGCAAGGTGCTTGGTACGTGGAACCTGAACAAGGAGAACCGTATCGTGATTCCTTATAAGAAAATGTCACCTTATTTAATTAAGGCGCTGGTGGCTACTGAGGATGAGCGATTCTATGAGCATTCAGGTATCGACTTCCGTGCACTGGGACGTGCCATCGTCAAGCGTGGTATCCTGGGACAGACTAATGCGGGTGGTGGAAGTACCATCACGCAGCAGCTCGCCAAGCAGCTTTATTCTGAGAAGGCAGGCAGTACGATGGAACGATTGTTGCAGAAGCCGATAGAGTGGGTGATTGCGGTGAAGCTGGAACGCTATTATACCAAAGAGGAGATTCTGGCTCTCTATCTCAATTACTTCGATTTCCTGCACAATGCTGTAGGAATCAAGACGGCGGCCAATACCTATTTTAATAAGGAACCGAAGAATCTGACCCTCTGTGAGTCGGCAACGCTCATCGGACTGTGCAAGAATCCGTCGCTCTTCAATCCGGTTCGCTATCCGGAGAGAGCGAGGGAGCGCAGAAATGTGGTTCTTTCGCAGATGGTGAAGGCGGGATATCTGAGCCGGAGCGAGTATAGCCAGTATGCTGCTGAGCCGCTGACACTCAATTTCCACCGTACCGACCATAAGGATGGTTCGGCTACTTATCTGCGTGAGTTCCTTCGCCAGTATATGATGGCTAAGCGTCCGGAGCGTAGTGATTATCCATCCTGGAACCGTGCCCAGTTTGTGGTGGATTCTATCCAGTGGGAGAATGATCCGCTCTATGGATGGTGCAACAAGAACTATAAGAAGGATGGTTCGCCATACAATGTATACAGTGATGGACTGAAGGTGTTTACAACTATCGATAGCCGTATGCAGCAGTATGCGGAAGAGGCTATGTATCAGCATGTAGCCCGCTATCTGCAGCCTCGCTTCAGTGCAGAGATAGCCCGTAAGCCAAGCTCGCCATACAGCGATAAGCTGACACCGGAACAGATTAAGAGTATACTGAACCGCAGTATCACCCAGAGTGAGCGTTACCGTACGATGAAGGCTGCGGGATATTCTGAGGATGAAATCAAGGCGGCATTCCGCAAGAAGCAGGAGATGACCGTATTTACCTATCATGGTGATATTGATACGCTGATGAGCCCGCTCGATTCTATCCGTTATTACAAGAGTTTTCTGCGTAGTGGTTTTATGAGCATGGATCCTAAGACGGGTGCTGTGAAAGCGTATGTGGGTGGATTGGATTATACTCATTTCATGTATGATATGGTGAGTCTGGGACGCCGGCAGGTGGGTTCTACCATCAAGCCATTCCTTTACAGTCTGGCGATGTCTAACGGCTTCCAGCCTTGCGATCTGGCGCCTAACCGTCAGCAGACCTATATGGTGGCAGGTCGTCCGTGGACACCTCGTAACGCCAACCATTCACGTGCCGGACAGATGGTACCGCTGAGTTGGGGATTGGCGCAGAGTAGCAACTGGGTGAGTGCTTATCTGATGAGTAAGCTCAATCCGCAGCAGTTCGTACAGATGTTGCGCGACTTCGGCATCAACAATCCTGATATCCATGCATCCATGAGTCTCTGTCTGGGACCATGTGAGGTAAGTGTCAGCGAGATGGTGAGCGCTTATACCGTATTTGCCAACCACGGCATCCGTACTGCTCCAATGTTTGTGAGCCGTATCGAGGATAATGAAGGTAATACGATTGCTACCTTCCAGCCACGTATGAACGAGGTGATCAGTGCCGATAATGCCATGAAGATGCTCACCATGCTGATGGGCGTTGTGGATAATGGTACGGCAGGAAGACTGCGCTACCGTTATAACCTGGAAGGACAGATTGGCGCCAAGACCGGTACTACCAATAACAACAGCGATGGTTGGTTCATCGGCTTTACCCCACAACTCGTAAGTGGCTGCTGGGTAGGTGGTGAGGAGCGTGATATCCACTTCGATTCCATGAGTATGGGGCAGGGCGCTACCATGGCTTTGCCTATCTGGGCGATATTCATGAAGAAGGTTTATGCTGACCCGTCGCTGGGTATCAGTCCTGCTATCAAGTTCGATTTGCCGGAAGACTACAATCCTTGTTCCCGCAAGGCTGCCGAACAGGATGACTCAGAGGAAGTAGGAACTGGCAGTATCGACGAAGTTTTCGAATAAAAACCAAGGCATTCGCCATTTTTGCATGTATTTATTTTAAATAGTGCAAAAATGGCGAATGTTATTTGTTTATATGCATTTTTTTTTGTATTTTTGCAGAGTTTTAGAACATGCATAGCCCGAATGATGTTTCTTAGGGTTTTCAAAATAGAAATAAAATAAAAAATCATTATAATGAACGTTTCATACAAATGGCTTAAAGAATACGTCGATTTCGATTTGACACCACAGGAGACTGCGGACGCGTTGACCTCTTGCGGACTCGAAGTTGACGCTTTGGAAGAAGTTCAGTCTGTCAAGGGCGGACTGAAAGGTCTCTATGTTGGTAAAGTGTTGACATGCGAGGAGCATCCTAATAGTGATCACCTCCATGTTACAACCGTTGACTTGGGCAAGGGTGAACCTCAGCAGATAGTCTGTGGTGCTCCTAACGTTGCTGCAGGTCAGAAGGTTATCGTGGCAGATTTGGGCTGCGTGCTTTACGATGGCGACCAGAGTTTTACCATCAAGAAGAGCAAACTCCGCGGTGTAGAGAGCTTGGGTATGATCTGTGCTGAGGATGAGATTGGTGTAGGTACCTCTCACGACGGCATCATCGTACTCCCAGAAGATGCTCCAGTAGGTCAGCCTGCTGCTGAGTATTATCACCTGGAGAGCGACTGGCTCATCGAGATAGATATCACAGCCAACCGTGCTGATGCGCTCGGTCACTGGGGTGTAGCCCGCGACCTGTATGCCTGGTTGAAGCTGAATGGCTACAAGACAAGTTTGCATCGCCCATCTTGCGATGAGTTTGTGGTAGACAACGAGGATCTTCCTATCGATGTTGAAATCCAGAATACTGAGGCTTGCAAGCGTTATGCCTGTGTAAGCATCACCGGTTGTGAGGTGAAGGAAAGTCCTAAGTGGTTGCAGGATAAGCTGAACATCATCGGCTTGCGCCCTATCAACAATATCGTGGATATCACCAACTACATCATGATGGCATACGGCCAGCCATTGCACTGCTTTGATGCAGACATGGTTACCGGTCATAAGATTGTAGTTCGTACCCAGCCAGAGGGCACCAAGTTTGTTACTCTCGATGGCGAGGAGCATACCTTGGGTGAGCACGACCTGAGCATCTGCAATGCTGAGGAGCCTATGTGTATCGCCGGTATCTTCGGTGGTAAGGGTTCCGGTACTTACGAGACCACCAAGAGCGTGGTTCTGGAGAGTGCTTACTTCCACCCAACATGGATCCGCAAGAGCGCTCGCCGTCATGGTTTGAGCACTGATGCCAGCTACCGTTTTGAGCGTGGCGTAGATCCAAACGGACAGATTTATGCTTTGAAGCAGGCTGCTATCCTCTGCAAGCAGTTGGCTGGCGGCAAGATTTCCATGCAGATCAAGGATGTATATCCAGAGCCAATGCAGGATTTCCCAGTTCGCCTGAACTATGAGTATGCTCACCGCCTCATCGGTAAGGAGATTGGTGCTGAGACCATCAAGAGCATCGCTACCTCTCTCGAAATGAAGATCGTGAAGGAGGATGCTGAGGGCATCGACCTCCTGGTTCCTGCTTATCGCGTGGATGTTCAGCGTCCTTGCGATGTAGTAGAGGATATCCTCCGTATCTATGGATATAATAATGTGGAGATTCCAACCCAGTTGAAGAGCTCTTTGACTGTTCAGGGTGATGAGGACAAGGCTTATCACAGCCAGAATCTCGTGGCAGAGCAGTTGGTAGGCGAGGGCTTCATGGAGATTCTCAACAACTCTCTGAGCAAGACCAGCTACTATACAGACCTGGAGCTGAACAAGTATCCTTTGGAGAACGTAGTGAAGGTGATGAACCCATTGAGTGCAGATCTCGGCGTGATGCGCCAGACTATGCTCTTCGGCGGTTTGGAGAGCGTAGCGCGCAACATCAACCACAAGAGTCAGAACCTGAAGTTCTTCGAGGTGGGTAACACCTATATATATAATAAGGAGAAGTGGAGCGAGGAGAGTCCTATTAAGGCTTACTCTCAGGAGGCTCACATGTCACTCTTCATCACCGGTAAGCGAGTAGAGGGCAGTTGGGCTCATGCAGATGAGCAGAGCAACATCTACGAGCTGAAGGCAGTGGTAGAGAATATCCTCCGCCGTGTAGGTATGCCACAGAACAACCTCGTAATCAAGCACAGCGACAACAACATCTTTGCCAAGGGCGTGAACTACGAGACCCGTGCCGGCAAGGTATTGGTAGAGATGGGTATCCTGAGCCACAAGCTGAAGAAGGCATTCGACATCGAGCAGGATGTATTCTATGCTGATGTTCACTGGGATAACCTGGTGAAGACCGTGAAGAAGGTGAACCTTACTTACACAGATATCAGCAAGTATCCATCTGTGAGCCGCGACCTTGCACTGCTCGTTGACAAGAACGTAGAGTTTGCACAGATTGAGCAGATTGCCCATCAGACTGAGAAGAAGCTCCTGAAGAGCGTGGTACTCTTCGACGTATATGAGGGTAAGAACCTGCCAGAGGGCAAGAAGAGCTATGCCGTAAACTTCATCCTGCAGGATGAGGAGAAGACATTGAACGACAAGCAGATTGAGGCAATCATGAAGAAGCTCATTGCCAACCTCACAGGTAAGCTCAACGCAGAACTGAGATAATGCAGAATGCGATTGATGCAGAATTGAGATAATATTATAAACAAAAACGATAAACATTTAAAATTTTATTCCAATGGGAAGAGCATTTGAATATCGTAAAGCTACAAAGCTGAAAAGATGGGGCCACATGGCCAAGACATTTACTAAGTTGGGTAAGCAGATTGCTATTGCTGTGAAGGCAGGCGGTCCAGAACCAGAGAACAACCCATCATTGCGTGCTATCATCGCTAACTGTAAGCGTGAGAACATGCCTAAGGATAACATCGCTCGTGCCATCAAGAACGCTTGTGGCAAGGATACCAGCGATTACAAAGAAGTAACATACGAGGGATATGGCCCTCACGGAGTGGCTGTCTTCGTTGATACTCTGACAGACAACACTACACGTACTGTTGCTGACGTTCGTTCTATTTTCAACAAGTTCAGCGGAAACTTGGGTACAACAGGTTCTCTGTCTTTCCTCTTCGACCACAAGGCTGTGTTCACATTCAAGAAGAAGGAAGGTCTGGATATGGATGAGATGATTCTCGACCTGATCGACTACGGCGTAGAAGATGAGTTTGATGAGGATGAGGAGAACAACGAAATCACTATCTATGGTGCTCCTACAAGCTTCGGCGAAATTCAGAAGCACCTGGAGGCTGAGGGTTTCGAGGTAACTGGTGCTGAGTTCACGTACATCCCTAACGATTTGAAGGATGTAACTCCTGAGGAGCGCGAAACTATCGACAAGATGGTTGAGAAGTTGGAAGAGTTTGACGATGTTCAGACTGTATATACCAACATGAAGCCAGAAATTCCTGCAGACGCAGAATAAGCATTATGTTGCAGCAAGACAAACAGGATAAGTTGCAGAAGGTAACTTATCAGACTCATGGCACCTGCTCAAAATACATCTGCATCAGTATAGATGAAGATGGAAATGTGCAGGATGCCCAGTTCATCGGAGGCTGCGATGGCAATACCAAGGGCGTTTGTGCTTTGATTAAAGGCATGAAGGCAAAGGAGGTCATCGCCCGACTGAAGGGTATCACTTGTGGCAATAAGCCTACAAGCTGTCCAGACCAGTTGGCGACAGCTTTGCAGGAAATGGGATATTAATAGTGTTTTAGGCACGGATTACTAGCTAGTAATCCGTGCCTTTTCTACTACTAGTACTCCGTGTCTTTCCTAATACTTGAAGATATCATCCAGCAACACCTCCTTCGGGTTCTTAGCCGAATGATATACGAAACGGAAGGTGAAATGCTCTTCCTTATATTTCTTCAGACCAGGGTTGTTGTCCAGGGCTTCCTTCTGAATCTTATGGAGTTTATCCTTGTTGGCATCAATCGCCTTCTTGTTATCTGCCTTGTTTCTCAAAGAGATATAGTACGTATATATCTTCTTGGTTTTATCAAATGCAGCACTGTCAGTCCTGGCGTCGTTGACGTATGGAGTAGGACAGTATTTTTCAGTATATTCCTTGGCTTCACGAGCCGCTTTGTCCTCCAGACTTTCTGTACAAGAAACGAGCAAAGAAGCAAAAATACCGATGTAAATCAACTTTTTCTTCATGATTTTTCTACTTTTTATCTAAAAATCTCTATTATTTTCAATATTTTGTGCAAAGATACGAAAAAAAATACTATCTTTGCACTCTAAAGAGAGAAAAATTATATGGAGAATATAAATAAAATAAGAAATTTCTGCATTATTGCACATATAGACCATGGTAAAAGTACCTTGGCAGACCGACTTCTGGAGAAGACTCAGACCATCAAGATTACTGAAGGACAGATGCTTGATGATATGGATTTGGAAAGAGAACGTGGCATCACAATCAAGAGCCATGCTATCCAAATGGAATATAAGGCAAAGGATGGACAGACCTATATCCTGAATCTTATCGATACTCCGGGACACGTTGACTTTTCATACGAAGTTTCCCGTTCCATCGCTGCTTGCGAGGGAGCGCTCTTGGTTGTTGATGCAACTCAAGGCGTTCAGGCACAGACCATTTCAAACCTCTATATGGCTATCGAGCACGACCTGGAGATTATTCCGGTAATCAATAAGATAGATATGCCTTCAGCTATGCCTGATGAGGTAGAAGACGAAATTGTAGACCTGATTGGTTGCAAGCATGAGGATATTCTCCGTGCTTCAGGTAAGACCGGTGAGGGTGTAGAAGATATATTGGAAGCTGTTGTTAATCGTGTTCCTGCTCCGGTAGGAGACGAGAAGGCACCGCTTCAGGCTTTGATTTTCGACTCTGTATTCAACTCTTTCCGTGGCATCATCGCCTATTTCAAGATAGAGAATGGCGTGATCCGTAAGGGAGATAAGGTGAAGTTCTTCAATACCGGCATGGAATATGATGCTGATGAAATCGGTGTATTGAAGATGGATATGATTCCACGCCAGGAATTGGGTACCGGTGAGGTAGGTTATATCATCTCGGGTATCAAGAATGCTACCGAGGTAAAGGTGGGTGATACCATTACCCATATCGCCCGTCCTTGTGACAAGGCGATTGCGGGTTTCCAGGAAGTGAAACCTATGGTCTTTGCAGGTGTTTATCCTATCGATCCTAGCGATTACGAGAATCTGCGGGCATCGCTCGAAAAACTGCAGCTCAATGATGCTTCATTGACTTTCTCACCAGAGAGTTCTGTGGCTTTGGGCTTCGGTTTCCGTTGCGGATTCCTCGGTTTGCTCCACATGGAAATCGTACAGGAGAGACTGGACCGTGAGTTTAATATGGATGTCATCACTACCGTACCTAACGTATCTTATATGGTATACGACAAGCAGGGCGGTGTGAAAGAAGTTCACAATCCTTCCGGATTGCCAGACCCAACGCTGATAGACCATATTGAGGAACCATATATCCGGGCAACCATCATTACGGCAACCAATTATATTGGACCTATCATGAAACTCTGTCTGGACAAACGAGGCGAACTCATCAACCAGGAATATGTGAGTGGAAACCGTGTTGAGCTCCACTTCATGTTGCCGTTGGGAGAAATCGTCATCGACTTCTATGACAAGCTGAAGAGTATCTCCAAGGGATATGCTTCGTTCGACTATCATATCGATTCATTCCGTCATTCCGACCTGGTGAAGCTCGATATCCTGTTGAATGGAGAGCCTGTAGATGCTTTGAGTACTTTGACTCACCGCGAAAACTCTGTGAGCTTCGGCCGCAGAATGTGCGAGAAGTTGAAGGACCTCATACCTCGTCAGCAGTTCGATATTGCTATCCAGGCAGCTATCGGTGCCAAGATTGTGGCACGTGAGACTGTTAAGCAGGTGCGCAAGGATGTTACTGCCAAATGTTATGGTGGTGACGTAAGCCGTAAGCGCAAGTTGCTTGAGAAGCAAAAGAAGGGTAAGAAGCGCATGAAGCAGATTGGTAATGTGGAAGTTCCACAGAAGGCCTTCCTTGCTGTGCTCAAACTCGACTAATGATTTAATATAAGTATAATGGAAAAGGAGGTTAAGTATTATGGCAGACTTTAAAGTAATTACCCCTAAGCGTGATATTGCGCGCGAACTGGCGCGTAAATATAGTACGATGACTTATGATGAGCTCGATGTTGTGGAAGATATCCTTGAGCCTATCAAGTATGCCAAGGGCGAGATGATCTTGCCTGAAGGTGAACAGTGCATGGGTATCTCGTACATCGAGAAGGGATTGGTGCGCCAATTTTACTTTAAGAATGGCAAGGAGGTGACCGAACATCTGGGTGTGGATCATACCATCTTTATGTGCATTGAGAGCCTCTTTAAGGAAGAGCCTACTCACCTGCAGGTGGAAGCTTTGGAGCCTACGCTGGTGTATATGCTACCGAAGAAAAAGCTGGAGGCGGCTGCTATGCGTAATGTTAATATCCAGATGCTTTATCGTAAAATATTGGAAGAGAGTTTGATTCAGTCTCAGATTCATGCCGATCTGATGCGATTTGAGTCGGCACCTAATAAATATAAGCGCCTGTGCGAAATGAGCCCACAGGTGGTTCTGCGTGCTCCGCTCACCTATATCGCAAGTTATCTGCAGATGACTCCGGAAACGCTGTCCAGAATCCGCTCGAATACTTTATTATAATTTATAACTTATAAAAAATGGTGTGACTTCAAAACCGAAGTCACACCATTTTTTATTTCATAATACAGGTTCTTTCTTTACTCTGCCGTATAGAGGAATCGCTTGATGCTCTTCTTAGGAGTCTTTTCAAACTCATCTTCATGTATACGTATTTCTGATACTTTGCTGTAAGCAGGAATCATGGTGTTGAGTTCCTGGCGGTTCTGCTCCATGACATCTGCCAGTTCGTTGGTACCGAGGTTCAGGGTCTGAGCTTCATCATAGTCTGGGTGAACCAGAGCAATGAGCTTGTTGCCCTTCTGTACAACCACGCTTTCCGCTACCAGAGCCAAAGAGTTGAGCTTATCCTCAATCTCCTCAGGGTAGATATTCTGACCGTTTGCGCCGAGCAGCATGTTCTTGCTACGACCCTTGATGAAGACGTTGCCGTCACCATCCATGGTTCCGAGGTCGCCTGTATGATACCATCCGTTCTCGTCGATGGTCTGCCTGGTAGCTTCCTCATTCTTATAGTAACCCAACATTACGTTAGGACCCTTGGCAAGGATTTCGCCTGGTACATTCTCAGGATCAGGACTGTCGATGCGGACCATCATATGGAGGGCAGCCTTACCGCAAGAGCCCGGTACGAAGTTTTTGTAATCCTCGTAGCAGATGATAGGGGCACATTCTGTTGCGCCATATCCCACGGTATATTTGAAACCTACGCTATGGAGGAAACTTTCCACTTCCTGGTTAAAGGCTGCACCACCGATAATCACCTCGTAGAAGTTGCCACCGAAGGCATTGGATACCTGGTCGCATATCTTCTCCTTCACCTTCTTGCTGATCACAGGCATGTGGAGCAGCATACGCATGCGGTTGTTCTGGATCTTAGGGAATACCTTCTTGCGGATAATCTTCTCGATAACCAGAGGTACAGCTATGATGACGGCTGGCTTGATGCGTCCGAATGCCTCGGCGATGATGGCTGGACTAGGGATGCGGGTGAGATAGAAGACGTGGCAGCCCTTGATGAATTCGAAGATAAATTCAAACGCCATGCCGTACATGTGGGCCATCGGCAGGATACTGATGACAGAATCTCCCTGCTTGATCTTCTTACCCAGTACGTTCTCTGCGAAATCTGCATTGCCCCAGAGTGCACGGTATGGAACCATTACTCCCTTGGAGAAACCGGTAGTTCCGCTGGTATAGTTGATCATTGCCAACTCATCCGGATTCTGTTCCATATAGTAGTTGACATGGTTTTTGCGGAAGTACTTAGGATATTTGATACCGAACATCTCGTTGAGGTGTTCGCGCGCATAAGTCAACTTGTCGGTACGTGAAACGACAAGTGAATAATCCGGTATATAGATGATGCCTTCAAGAGCTGGCATCTTCGTTGCATCAATCTGTGTAGCTACAACATCACCCACAAAGAGCAGTTTGGCATCGCTGTGGTTTACGATGTTGTGAATCTGGTCTGGCATGAATTCATGCAGGATAGGTACGGCAATGGCACCATAGGTAAGGGTAGCAAGGAATGCTACAGCCCAGTTTGCGCTATTTCTACCGCAAAGTGCTATCTTGTCGCCCTTTACTACACCAGAGTTCTCAAACATGATGTGTAGCTTCTCAATTTTGCGTGCTACATCATGGTACTGCAAGGTTGCTCCCTTGTAGTCTGTCAGAGCATCCATATCCCAATGGTCTACGATGCTCTTTTGGATGAGTGCGTTAAAGCTTGGAATCTCCATATTCTTGTTATTTAACGATTTGCTTTTTTATATTTTTCTCGTACAGAAGTCCGTTTGCTGATGATAGACCTTATCTGCTGATGGTCTGTCAGCAGATAGGGCCTGTCTCTAGATTGCGTTCTGATAGAGGTAACGCTTGATAGACTTCTTGGCTGTCTTTTCAAATTCCTGATTATGAAGTTTGATGCGTGACACCTTTGCGAAGCTAGGTATCTGCATGTTCAGTTCCTTGCGGTTCTGCTCCATGATGTTCTCCAGGTCTTCGTCTGTAAAGCCGAGGTTGTTAACTTCTTCCATATCCGGATGAACCAGAGCTACCAGCTTGTCATCGCTCTGTATTACGATGCTCTCGTTGACCATAGCCATGGAGTTGAGCTTGTCCTCAATCTCTTCCGGATAGATGTTCTGTCCGTTAGGTCCCAGCAGCATGTTCTTGCTTCTGCCTCTTACGAAGAAATGTCCGTCGGCGTCCATCGTTGCCAGGTCGCCTGTATGGAACCATCCGTCTTTATCTATTACGGCATCTGTTGCCTCCTGGTTCTTGTAATAGCCCTTCATCACATTGATGCCGCGGCAAACCAGTTCACCGGCTACGTTCTCCGGGTCATCGCTCAAAACCTTTACCTCCATGTGCTTCACGGCAACACCACAGCTTCCTGCTACATAGTTGTTCTGATGGGCAAAGGTGATAAGTGGAGCAGTCTCAGTGGTACCATATCCCATTGCGATAGGGAAACCTATGCTGATGAAGAAGTTCTCTATCTCCTTGTTGAGCGGAGCACCACCCACAACAACCTCGCAAGGACGTTCGCCAAACTTTTTCAATACAAACTCGCGAACTTTCTCCTTGATGCGCTTATTGATGACAGGCATGTTCATCAGCAGTCGTGCACGGTTGGTTTGGATATGTGGGAATACTTCCTTTCTTACAATCTTGTCTACTACAAGCGGCACCGCATAGAGGATGTCTGGCTTGATTTCTGACAACGCCTCTGAGATGAGCGTTGGGCTCGGCAGACGGGTAAGGAAGAAGATATGGTTACCCAATACTATATTGAAGAGAAATTCTGTCATGAGTCCATACATGTGAGCCATCGGAAGGGTAGAAAGGATGTTGCAGTTCTTACCTATGTTAGGTTTCACTGAATCGATGAGGTAGTCGAGATTACCCCAAAGTGCTCTGTATGGGAGCATCACACCTTTTGAGAAACCGGTAGTTCCACTGGTATAGTTGATCATTGCCAGTTCTTCAGGATCGTCTACGTGATACTTCACGTGTTCTGGTCTGAAATACTTAGGATATCTGTGTCCGAACATTGCATTGAGGTTCTCGCGCGCATAAGTCAGTTTCTCAGAGCGCGAGATGACAAGCGAATTGTCCGGAAGATAGATGATTCCTTCCAGCGAAGGCATCTCCTCTGGTGTTATCTCTGTAGCTACCACGTCACCAACGAACAGAAGTTTGCTTTCGCTGTGGTTCACGATGTTGTGAATCTGCTCAGGCTTAAATTCGTTCTGTATAGGTACGACAATGGCTCCGTAAGTAATAATGGCCAGGAAGGCTACTGCCCACTGGCTACTATTTCTTCCGCAGACGGCAATCTTGTCGCCCTTCTTTACATCGCTGTTTTCGAACAGGATGTGTAGCTTCTCAATCTTTCTGGCAATATCGTGATATTGGAGGGTTGTGCCCTTGTAATCGGTGAGCGCATCCAGATTCCAATTCTTGATAATGCTGTTCTCAATATACGAGTTAAAACTTGGTATTGAATTCATTGCACAATTTACAAAATTTTGTGCAAAGGTACAGAAAATACTGCACATCGCAAAATAAAATGTGCATTATTTTATAGATTAGCGTAAAATATTTTAGAAACTAGGTAAAAATATATAGTTTTATCCCATTATTGCCATTTACTAGTGACAATAATGGGATAATTTTACACTTATTCATCTATCGTGAATCATTTATTCATCTGCCATGAATCCTATTCGTATCTCATCGATTTGGCTGGATGGATATGAGAGATGAGGTAACTTGGCGCTACCAGCATGAAGATGCTGATGAGGAGGGTGGCTACGTTAAGTGCCACGATGAAGAGCCAGTTGAACTCCACCGGTACCGTACTTACGTAGTAAGTCTGGGCATCGAGCTTCACTATTCCCGTGAAATGCTGCAGGGCGAGAAGTCCCAGTCCGATGACATTGCCCAGTAACATTCCCTTGCCGATGATGAATACGGCAAACCAGAGGAAGGTGTGGCGGATGGTCTTGTTGCGGGCACCCAGGGCTTTCATCACTCCAATCATCGAAGTGCGCTCCAGGATGATGATGAGCAATCCGCTGATCATCGTTACGCCTGCCACGATGAGCATCAGTCCCAGGATAATCCATACATTCAGGTCCATCAGGCTGAGCCATTGGAAGATGTTCGGATTCAGTTCCTTGATGGTGGCGCTGCTGTAGGTTTCTCCGTAATGATCTACGGTACGGTTCACCTTATTGATAACATAGTCTTCCGTCTCGTTGAGCTTGTCGAAGTCCTTCACGGTCAGCTCGGCACCGCTTGCCTGGTCATCCTCCCATCCATTCAGCTTCACGGCTGTATAGAGGTCGGTATAGACCATCAGTTCATCATACTTCTTGAGATTGGTCTCGTAGATGCCCGCGATGGTGAACCGGCGCATTCTTACGCCCTGGTTGTCGATGAAGTAGGCGAAGATGCGCTCGCCGTTCTTCAGCTTCAATTTGTCTGCCATCAGCTTGGAAATCAGAATCTGGTTATGGCTGGCTTTGTCATCAAACTTCGGTATGCTTCCTTCCACCATGTTCTGATGGATGAAGGTAGAATCGAAATCCGGTCCCACACCCTTGAGCACTACGCCCAGGAAATCGTTGTCGGTCTTGAGGATTCCTTCTTTCATGGCAAAGCGCTGCACATGTTTCACGCCCGGAATCTTCTGGAGCACCTTCACCATCGAGTCGTTCATCACCACCGGATACTGGTTCTGCTGCTGCAGGGTCATGAAGTCGGCCACCTGGATATGGCTTCCGAAGCCAATCACTTTGTCGCGGATGGTGTGCTTGAATCCCAGCACCACGCATACCGACATGACCATGATGGCAAGTCCGATGGCAACACCGGCTGTGGCAATATGAATAGCAGGGCGAGAAACCTTACGTTTGTCGCCCTGATCACTATATAATCTCTTTGCTATAAACAGAGGAAAATTCATATTTCGTTCTTCACTTTCTTATAGTCCTTCATCCTCCACTCTTCCCGGATAAGCCTCAAGTGCCTTGGCAAGAACAATCAATGCGCGGTTCAGGTCGTCCTTTTTCAAGACGTAAGCCATGCGCACCTGGTTTCTTCCGGCACCAGGAGTGGTGTAGAAACCTGAGGCTGGAGCCATCATCACGGTCTCGCCCTCATATTCAAACTCTTCCAGACACCAGCGGCAGAACTTGTCAGAGTCGTCGATAGGCAACTTGGCTACGGTGTAGAAGGCACCCATTGGGATAGGAGAGTAAACGCCCGGAATACGGTTGAGGCCGTCGATCAGACACTTGCGTCGTTCTACGTACTCATCATATACATCGCGATAGTACTCCTCTGGCGCATCGAGTGAAGCCTCGGCAACAATCTGACCGATCAGTGGAGGAGAGAGGCGAGCCTGACAGAACTTCATCACCGCCTTGCGGATCTCGGCATTCTTGGTAATCAGGGCACCCACACGGATACCACACTCGCTGTATCGCTTGGATACAGAGTCGATGAGCACGGTATTCTGCTCGATACCCTCCAGGTGCATCGCACTGATGTAAGGGCTGCCGGTATAGATATACTCACGGTAAACCTCATCAGAGAAGAGGTAGAGATCGTACTTCTTCACCAGGTCGCGAATCTGGTTCATCTCTCTGCGGGTATAGAGATAACCGGTAGGGTTGTTCGGGTTACAGATCAGAATGGCACGGGTGCGCTCATTGATGAGTTCCTCAAACTTCTCCACCTTAGGCAGGGAGAAACCTTCCTCGATGGTTGTGGCGATGGTACGGATCTTGGCACCCGCCGAGATGGCGAACGCCATATAGTTGGCATAGGCAGGTTCTGGCACGATAATCTCGTCTCCTGGGTTCAAGCAACTCATGAACGAGAAGAGCACAGCCTCAGAACCTCCCGATGTGATGATGATATCATCGGCAGTTACGTTGATATTGAATTTCTTGTAATAATCTACTAGCTTCTCACGATAACTGAGATAGCCCTGACTTGGAGAATACTCCAAGATGGTGCGGTCGATGTGTTTCAGCGCATCGAGACCACACTGTGGAGTAGGCAGGTCAGGCTGACCAATATTGAGGTGATATACCTTAACTCCACGTTTCTTTGCTGCGGCAGCCAGTGGAGCCAACTTTCTGATAGGTGACTCTGGCATTTCAAGACCGCGTACAGATATTTCTGGCATCTTAAAATATTGTTTCTTTCTATTAATTATCCGTGTCGAAAATTGAATTCTATGACCTTCTGGTCTTTTCAATTTATGCTAATCGGCTGCAAAGATAAGAAAATTAGATGAGAATTGAGAATAACTTTCGGTTAAATTTTATTTTTTGATTAAAAACTCTTTAAATATGTCGCTCTTTGCTTTCTTTTTTATAACTTTGCACTTAAATTCAAGAAATGTTATAAGATTATACTAATTAATTAAAATAAGTAAGAAGAAAATTATGAGAAGTAGAACAAGTACATGGTTTGAGACCAAAGTGAAATATCAGAAGACAATGGAGGATGGTTCTGAAAAGGTTGTTTCTGAAGCATACGTAGTAGATGCTTTGAGCTTTACCGAGGCTGAGAGCGCCATCATCGATGAAATGTCGGTATATGTAAGCGGCGAGTTGAAGGTGAGCGGTATCGGTAAGGCTGGCTACGGCGAAATCTTCTTCAGCGATATGGATGATGATGATAAGTGGTATAAGGCTAAACTCCAGTTCATCACGATTGATGAGAAGAGTGAGAAGGAGAAGCGCAGCAATGTTACTTATCTTGTTCAGGCTAAGTCTCTCGCCCGTGCCCTCCGTTATATTGATGAGGTGATGGGCAAGACCATGATAGATTATTATGATGTGGTTGGTTTGAACGAAACCAAACTGATGGATGTATTCGAGCATCATGCTCCTACCGAGAAGAAAGAGGAGAAGAATGATGTGCCTGAATACGAGGAGCAAAAATAATTGAACTATGTATGATGTAAAAGGAAATCTCAATGAGGTGCTGGGCAGCTTGCCTGCCGGTGTCCGTCTCGTTGCTATCAGCAAGTTCCATCCCAACGAGTATATCGAGGAGGCTTATGCTGAAGGACAGCGTATCTTCGGCGAGAGTCATGAGCAGGAACTCGCCAAGAAGGTGGCTTCGCTGCCTGAGGACATCGAGTGGCATTTCATTGGTCATCTGCAGACCAATAAGGTGAAGTATATCGCACCTTATATCTCGATGATTGAATCGGTAGACAGTCTGAAACTTCTCAAGGAGATTGAGAAGCAGGCTGCCAAGCACAATCGTGTGGTGAAGGTTCTTTTGGAACTTCATCTGGCTGAGGAAGATACCAAATCGGGTCTTTCTCTTGATGCTTGCCGCGAACTCCTTGAGGCAGGCGAATGGCGGGAGATGAAGCATGTGCAGATTTGTGGCATCATGATGATGGCATCTAATACAGACGATGAGCAGCAGATTGCTCAGGAGTTTGATGAGGCTGCCCGGTTCTTTGATGAGATAAAGGCCAGATATTTCGCCGATGATGATGCTTTCTGCGAGCGTAGCTGGGGTATGAGTCACGATTATCATATTGCCGTCAAGCACGGCAGCACGATGGTTCGTGTAGGTACCACCATCTTCGGTCCTAGAATATATTAAAAAATAAGAGGGTGTGTCATAAGTCTATGGCGCACCCTCATTGTTTATATAGTTAGTATACTATCTTCTGTCCCTTGTTGGTGATATAAATCTTGCCCTTTTGTGGAACGGAAACCTTTCTGCCTTCCAGATCAAAATAGACTGTCGGTCTGTCTTTACCGATGGTGACCGAAGAGATTCCGGTAGGAGAGAAGTTCTTGAGATAATCGAAGGTAACCAGACCGGTTGCTTCATCCTTTGTGATGTTGTAGAGCGGATGACTCGTATCAACACTGTTGTTCAGGGTGATACTGGTCAGACTGTTCACCTCATACTCTGTAGCAGAGCCCGCCTTGTAGGTCGGGAACGGGTCGTTCTGAAGACTCGTTATGATATCATTGCTGCTGACGCCCGTGTTATAGCTGTTGTATACCATTCCGTCTGCAGGAACAATCATGACCCTTGGCTTGCCTGTCGTGTTGTTGGGATTATCAAACAGATTAACCGATGACAAATCATCGTAGTCGATGCGCCATACCAGCAATCCGTAACCCAGAGCCTCCTTGTACCATCCCTCGTTTCTGATATTCTGCAGCAGCAGGTATTCGCCCTGGCTGTTGGCTATAATCTTGTATGCATCTGATGCTATGTCGTATGGTTCCAGCTTGAGCTGCTTCGCCTCGGTATCCGAAAGGAGGGTAGGCTGTTTCCATCCTACGATGCTTTTCTCCCATGGTGAATAAGGGATAGGCTGGTAGCCGTTAGCCTGATAATTGCCCGTATCCATGACGTCCCAATATTCAGGACTCTGGTTGTGCTCTGTGATACCATTGGTCGGATAGATGTCTGGCAAACCGAGGGTATGCGAAAACTCATGACAGAAGAGACCGATACCATTGATGTAGTATTTGCCGTCTTGGGTATCTGCAGGCTTATTGTTCAGCTCGTTGTTGATGCCGAACCGGGATATATATTGTCCGTCGTTGGTTCTCAATCTCCCTATGGTACCCGATTTCGGCCAGAGATAATCGCCTGAATTACCTGAGATGCTTTCAGAATAGCCGGCATAAATCACATATACAAGGTCTACATATCCGTCGCCGTCGCTGTCGTAATCGGCAAAGTTAACCTTGCCGTCTACCTGCTGGCAGGCTTCCTTAATCATCTGAGGATAGTTGGTGTCACTTCCGTCGCCACTTCCGTTCTTGCCATAATAAGCAGAATTCTTGCTTACCGTAACAGGACCCACTACGTCAAACTGTGGTATAAACTGGTTATCGCTCATGTCAGCGAAATACTGCTGTACGCTGCCATAGTTCTGGCAGTAAGTCTCGTCGGTGATAAACACTTCTTTATCAGCCTCAGGCATAGCTTCTCCTTTTTTTCCGTTGAGGTAATGGTTGAATGTTGCAACCGGATCCTTACTCTTGAACTTTACATCCTGAAACTGCACCAGGAGTACCAATGCCTTCGGACTTCCCTTATGAGGGAAATAGCTTGGTCTCACGGTTCCTATTTCTGAAGCTCTTGTAAGATTCTCTGAAGAGAAAGCACGGGTCTTTCGGGTGTTCAGCTCTTCGGCAGTTATCTTTTCGTATTTTCCGTCTTGGGTTTCCCGCATGGGCGTACCGTCCAGCAGCATGTAGTAGTGGAAGGTTTCGTCGCCATGCAGGGTAGCACATGCTACGGTTCCATCAGCCAGCATAATCTTGGCGATGCCCGGTTTAGCCTTTACGGCATAGAGATTGGCGATGCCCAGGAAGGCGAGCGCCAGAGAGATGATTGTCTTCTTCATAAACAGTTAGGGTAGTTTACTGAACTTTCGCAAGTTGGCTCCACACGCCCTGAAAGGGCAGAAGCTCCTAGCCCAGGGCAGCGCCCTGGGTAATTATGGACGCAAACTTGTCGCCCTGTTTTACTCTAATTGAGCAAGCTTTGAGCGTATTTTTTAACGTTAATTA